>Ga0224511_10001437_pt1 | contig 14399 bp, 13 predicted proteins | sample SF_May12_sed_USG_2_FD_169988 | JGI IMG/M metagenome (GOLD analysis project Ga0224511, IMG submission 169988) | Sediment microbial communities from San Francisco Bay, California, United States - SF_May12_sed_USGS_8_1 | ecosystem: Environmental > Aquatic > Marine > Sediment | place: USA...
AAACCCAGTTTGGTTATCATTTGATCAAACTTACCGATTACAAACCCAGTGTCAAACTGCCTTTTGCCAAGGTCAAGGAAAAAATCAAGGAGTTGGCGCTGAAACAAAAGGCGGAAGAGCGTTTCTATGACGTTACCGAGAGTTTTCATAACCTGACTTTTGAAAATCCTGATAGCCTGAAGCCAGCGGCAGATGCGCTTGACCTGAAGATCAAGCAGAGCGGCTGGTTTGCAAGAACGGGCGGTGCCGGAATTGCGGCAAATCCCAAAGTATTGGATGCTGCCTTTAATCCGGAGGTTCTGGAGCAGGGTCGTAACAGTGAAGTGATTGAACTAAGCGAAACATCCCTGGTATCACTTCGCGTTATGGGACACAGGAAACAGGAGCCGATGCCGCTGGCACAGGTACGCAGTCAGATTGTTGCTCAACTGAAACAGCAGTCAGCCCTTGAACGGGCATCGGCCTTACGTGATAGCTTAACACAGACATTGCAAGCGGGTGGCGATCTCAAGAAGCAGGCTGCCAGTCACAACCTAAAGTACAGTGAAGCGAAAGCCCTCCGGCGCAACCAGACCGGCGAAGTTGATAGTCGTATTGTTAAGGCAGTGTTTCAGGCAAAACGTCCTGAAGCGGGTCAGCCAGTCTTTGGAAGCGTGGATTTGGGTAATGCCGGTTACGCCGTATTCGTGTTGCAGCAAATAAGAGAGGGCGATCCGGCCCGTGCCGATGCCAAGACAAAAGAAAGTATCAGTGGGCAGCTAACCGGTTATCGTGGTGTTGATTACCTGCAGTATTACAGCGCCGGACTCCGCCAGGAAGCGAATGTCCGGATTTTTGCTGATAATTTATAGAAGACTTTATTCGGTAACGGCAACTGTGCTGAAGCCGGCATCCACGTAAGTAATTTCCCCGGTAATGCCAGAAGCCAGGTCGGAACACAGAAAGGCCGCGGCATTACCCACTTCATCAATCGTGACTCCCCGACGAAGCGGCGCGTATTTCTCAAAACTGCTGAGCATTTTCTTGAAATCACTGATGCCTGCAGCTGCCAGAGTCTTAATAGGACCGGCAGAGATACCGTTTACCCGCGTTCCTTCAGGGCCCAGAGAGTACGCCAGATAGCGCACATTGGCCTCCAGACTGGCCTTGGCCACGCCCATGACGTTGTAGTTGGTCAGGGCGCGCACCGCTCCCAGGTAGCTTAGGGTCAGTATGGCGCCGTTGCGGTTTTGCATCATGGCGCGGCCGGCTTTGGCCAGGGCCGCCAAGCTGTAGGAGCTGATATCGTGTGCCAACTGGAAGCCTTCGCGGGTGACGCAGTCTATGTATGAGCCGTTTAGCTGCTCACGGGGAGCAAATGCCACTGAGTGGACGATAATATCCAGGCCGTCCCAATAATTGTCGAGCTTGGAAAACACTTCGTCGATTTCCTGATCGCTGGCCACGTCGCAGGGCAGGGCAATATCGGAATCCACCTGACCGGCCAGTTTTTCTACCCGGGACTTCAGTTTGTCTGTCTGATATGTAAAGGCAATTTCAGCGCCTTCGCGATGCATAGCCTTGGCAATGCCCCAGGCGATGGAACGGTCACTTGCAGCGCCAACGATGAGTGCGCGTTTGCCGGCCAGAAAACCCATAGTAATATCTCCCTCGGTAGCGATTGTTGGCGCGGATTCTAACCGGAAAGGACAAGATGCTCCAGCCTGTGTTTTGAGGTCACAGATAAAACAAGGTTTTGTTCCCTCGCATAATCCCGGTTATGATTTGGCCCTGGAGGAGTCGCCATTATAAAAACGCAATGAGGCACACCAGCTTGGGGTATATGAAAGCATTGGCAGCAGGCCTGATGCTAATGCAGTCTGTTTTGGCATTGGCGGCCTGGAACAATCCCTATCCCGGCGTTGATGCCAAAAAGAACATTCTGTACACGGCATTTGCCGAGCGGCCCAAGCATCTTGATCCGGTGCGCTCCTATTCGTCCAACGAGTACGCGTTTATCGCTCAGATTTATGAGCCACCATTTCAATATCATTACCTGAAACGCCCCTATCAACTGGAGGCGCTCACCGCTGAAACAGTGCCTGTACCCAGTTATTATGATAAACATCAGCGCCGCTTGCCGGAAAACGCCATTGCCGCTCAAGTAGCCTATAGCGTCTACACTATTCGCCTGCGCCAAGGCATTCATTATCAACCTCACCCGGCCTTTGCCAAAAATAAGGATGGCGGTTTTCGATATCATCCTTTAGGCGAAAGTGATCTGGATGACATTAACGCCTTGAGTGATTTCCGCGAGAGTGATACCCGGGAACTGATCGCCGCTGACTATGTATACCAGATAAAAAGAATTGCTGATCCAAAATTGCATTCACCAATTTATAGTGTCATGGCTGAGTATATCGTCGGACTGAGAGAACTGGCGGACAATATTAAGCAGGCAAGACAACAGCAGAAAGATAGTGTTGGCAGGTATCTCGATCTAAACCAGTTTCCGCTCGATGGAGTCAGCGTAATTGATCGCTATACTTATGAAATAAAAATTAAGGGGAAGTACCCGCAGTTCCTGTATTGGATGGCGATGCCGTTTTTTGCGCCCATACCACAGGAAGCCGATATCTTTTTCTCCCAGCCGGGTATGAAAGAAAAAAACCTGACCTTGAACTGGTATACGGTTGGCACCGGGCCTTACATGTTAACGGTGAACGATCCCAATCGAAAGATGGTCATGGAACGCAACCCGCATTATCACGATGACTTTTATCCATCGGAAGGAGAACCGGGCGATGCGGATACAGGTTTGCTGACAGACGCCGGTAAACGCCTGCCGTTTATCGATAAAGTGGTTTTTAGTCTGGAGAAGGAGGGCATTCCTTACTGGAACAAGTTTTTGCAGGGTTACTATGACCGCTCCGGCATCAGTGCAGAGAGTTTCGATCAGGCCATCAAGGTATCAACCGGCGGTGATATGGAGCTGACGGAAGACATGAGAGCCAAAGGCATTCGCTTGTTAACCAGTGTTGCAGCATCGACCTATTATTTTGGTTTCAATATGCTGGACCCAGTTGTGGGAGGATACAGCGAGCGTTCCCGAAAATTACGCCAGGCTATTTCTATCGCCCTGGATTTTGAAGAACGAATCTCCATTTTTCTCAACGGTCGCGGTATTCCCGCGCAGGGTCCGTTGCCACCGGGAATTTTTGGTTATAGCAGTGGCCAGGATGGAATGAATCCCTATGTGTATGACTGGAAACAGAGGAGGGCTCAGCGTAAGTCCATTGAAGATGCCAGAAAGCTGCTGGAGCAGGCAGGTTACCCCAATGGCCGGGACGCGGAAACCGGGAAACCCTTGTTGCTGTATTTCGACACCACGGGCACAGGCCCCGAAGAAAAGGCCAAGCTGGATTGGATGCGCAAGCAGTTTGAAAAACTGAATATTGAGTTGGTCATACGTAATACAGATTACAATCGCTTTCAGGACAAGATGCAAAACGGCAGCGCCCAGATGTTTGAGTGGGGCTGGAACGCCGATTATCCGGATCCCGAGAACTTCTTGTTTCTGCTTTACGGCGGCAATAAAAAAGTGGGTAACAATGGCGAGAATGCCAGTAATTATGAGAATCCAGAGTTTGACGCATTATTCAGGCGCATGAAGGACATGGACAATACGCCGGAAAGGTTCAGGATCATTGATGCCATGATGGAAATCGCACGCCGTGATGCTCCGTGGGTCTGGGGGTTCCATCCCAAGCAATTCACTTTGCAGCACCAGTGGATGTTTAACAGCAAGCCCAATCTTATGGCCAATAATACACTCAAGTATGCACGCCTGGATCCTGAGGTGAGGGCGCAGCATCGGGAGCGCTGGAACCAGCCGGTGCTATGGCCCATTGTTTTGCTGCTGCTATTGGTTGTGGTGTCACTGGTGCCGGTGGTGATTTCCTATCGGCGAAGGGAGTACGGGACAAAGCCATGACTGCCTATATCGTACGTCGAATATTGTATGCCATCCCTATTTTGCTGGGGGTTAATATTCTGACATTTGCCTTGTTCTTTGTTGTTAACAGCCCTGATGATATGGCGCGCGTGCATCTGGGAGTGAAGCGCGTAACACCGGAGGCAATCGACAACTGGAAATCGGAACACGGCTATGACAGGCCGCTGTTGTTTAATTCGAAAGAGGCCGGACTGGAGAAGATCACTGATACAATATTTTTTCAGCACAGCGCCAGATTGTTTGTGTTTGATTTCGGGCAGTCTGATGATGGCAGAGATATTGGTTATGATATCAGTCAACGTATGTGGGCCAGCCTTGCCATTGCCTTGCCGACATTTATTGTCGGGGTCCTGATCAATATCACTTTTGCTTTATTGTTGGCCTTCTTTCGGGGCAGCCTGTTCGATATTTCCGGCGTTATTCTATGCGTGATACTCATGTCCATATCCGGCTTGTTTTATATCATTGGTGGACAGTATTTATTAAGCAAGCTTTGGCATCTGGTGCCGATCTCCGGATACGATAGTGGCGTGAATGCCTTGAAGTTCCTGGTATTGCCGGTGATTATTGGTGTTATTGGGGGCATCGGTGCCGGCACCCGTCTGTACCGAACCTTTTATCTTGAAGAAATCAACAAGGACTACGTACGCACGGCGCGGGCGAAAGGATTGTCCGAGTTGCAGGTATTATTTCGTCACGTACTCAAAAACGCCATGATACCTATTCTCACTGGCGTGGTAGTTGTGATCCCGCTGTTGTTTATCGGCAGTCTGATCATGGAGTCATTTTTCGGTATTCCGGGATTGGGCAGCTATACCATTGACGCCATTAACTCTCAGGACTTTGCTATTGTCCGGGCCATGGTGTTTCTGGGCTCGGTGCTGTATATCCTTGGCCTGGTGCTGACTGACATCAGTTACACCCTGGTGGATCCCCGGGTGAGGTTAAACTGATGTCCTATTTGCCTCATATACTTATTACCGACGCCCTGATTTATTTCTTGCTGGTGCTTGTCGTGGGTTTTGCTGTGTATGCGTCACGTCATGAACATTTGCGTGCACCCTGGCGCCAGGTGTTTAATCGGCCCCTGGCGGTGGCGGCATTGATGGTATTGTCGGTATACATCAGTATTGGTTTAGCGGACTCTGTTCATTTGCGAGAGCGAATTAGTGATACCGGCGCCGATAGGGCAGACATGGAAGCGCAGTACTCCCATCAGGTAATCAGTCTGCTGGATATTTTTTTAGGCTCCCTGCGCCAACACAGCGAGAAGACATATTCCATGCCGTTCGCCACGCATGCCTTTTCCATGGAGACTGTGATTGGACAGGACGGTAGTGTGCGCCGGGAACACCCCCGGTTGCTCTATGGTGGCGCCCACCTGAAGGACATTTCAAAGCGCGGGCAGGATATCGCTGTAAAGACGGTAACCGGAATACTTGTGGGCTTGATCGCCTGGCTACTTTTCGCGGTACTGATTATTAAGGTTGTTGCTGTGCGTACGCACATGGCCGCTGGCGCCCTGTGGCTGAGGATAAAACGGGGAGACACCCGTTTTCCCTGGCGCAGCGCCTTGAGCACTGGTGCTGTGATATCGGCCATCGTCAGCGCCTTGATTGTGCTATCGGGAAATTATCATGTTCTGGGAACCGACCAGGTGGGAAACGATGTGCTCTACAAGTCTCTCAAGAGCATACGCACCGGCTTGTTGATTGGCACATTAACGACGCTTGTGATGTTACCTTTTGCTGTGAGCCTGGGCATTATGGCCGGTTATCTTCGGGGCTGGGTGGATGACGTAATCCAGTACACCTATACCACGCTCAGTTCCATACCCGGGGTGTTGTTGATCGCAGCGGCCATTTTGAGTCTTCAAGTGTATATGACGGCTAATCCGGAACAGTTTACTACCGTGGCGGAACGCTCGGATATGCGCCTGTTGTTTTTGTGCATCATTCTTGGCGGCACCAGCTGGACCGGCCTTTGCCGACTGATGCGCGGTGAGACGCTAAAGTTGCGGGAGGTGGATTATATCCAGGCGGCAGTCGCGCTGGGCGTGCCGACACGAAAGATTATGTTACGGCATATCTTTCCCAACGTTATGCACATTGTTTTGATTAGCGTTGTTCTGGATTTCAGCGGGCTGGTGCTGGCAGAGGCGGTGCTGTCTTACGTTGGTGTCGGCGTGGATCCGGCGATGGACAGTTGGGGTAACATGATCAACGGCGCCAGATTGGAAATGGCGCGTGAGCCCATGGTCTGGTGGAGTCTTAGTGCTGCCTTTGTGTTTATGTTTGGTCTGGTGTTGTCGGCGAATCTGTTCTCCGACGCAGTGCGCGACGCCTTTGATCCTCGACTCAGGAAACGATAGCCAATGAGCGACCTGTTACTGGAAGTCAACGATCTGAAAACCTGGCTCGACACAGAGTCGGGAACGGTGCGGGCAGTGGACGGTATTTCTTTCACCATGCAGCAGGGTGAGACGGTGGCAATTCTGGGCGAATCCGGCTGCGGCAAATCCATGTCAGCGTTATCCCTGTTGCAGCTTGTTCCTTCACCGGCAGGCCGTATTGAAGCCGGCAGTGTCCGGCTCGAGGGCCGGGACATATTGCAGTTTGCCGAAAAACAAATGCGCGAAGTGCGAGGCAAACGCATCGCCATGATTTTTCAGGAGCCGCAGACATCGCTCAATCCGGTGATGACTATCGGCGAGCAGATTCGGGAAGTATTGCCGGACCGGGAGTCGCTGTCCCAGGAGGCAGCCAGGACAGAAGTGTTACGGCTGTTAACGGCGGTAGGTATCTCCGATGTGAAACGGCGTTATGATGAATATCCCCATCAACTTTCCGGTGGCATGAAACAGCGAGCCATGATCGCCATGGCGTTGGCAGGCAGTCCGGATATCCTCATTGCTGATGAGCCGACGACGGCACTGGATGTCACAATACAGGCGCAGATTCTGGATTTGCTGAAGAGTATACAAAACACGACCGGTATGGCGGTGTTATTGATTACCCATGATCTTGGCATTGTCTCCCAAAGTGCTGATCGGGTGCTGGTGATGTATGCAGGCCAGATTGTAGAGCAGGCGCCCAGTGATTTGTTTTTTTCGCGGCCACGGCACCCTTACTCGCAAAAACTGTTTCGCGCGCTTCCAGGGCGCGGAAAGCGAGGCGCACGCTTGGAAGTGATTCCGGGAGCAGTGCCACCGTTGACCACCCAGTTTTCCGGCTGCCGATTTGTACAACGTTGCGAAAGAGCCCAGCAGATATGTCATGAAACAGTGCCTGCATGGCATGGAGAAAACAACTGGGGCGTGCGTTGCCATTTTTACGATACCGAAGAACCGGTTCGGAATGCGTCAGAAACCAGCGCCGTTACGACAGCAGAACAGAAGTCACCGGGCGAAGCATTTCTCAAAGTTGAATCCCTGAAGATACATTTTCCGATTCAAAAGGGTATCCTGCGGCGCACGGTCGGTTATGTGAAAGCGGTGGATGATATTTCCTTTGAGATCAACAAAGGCAGAACACTGGCCCTGGTGGGCGAATCCGGTTGTGGAAAAACCACGGCAGGCAAGGGCGTACTTCAATTGATTCGCCCCACCGCCGGCAGCGTTAACTATCTAGGCAAAGAGCTGACACAATTGTCCAGAGGCGAATTGCGGGCACTGCGCCGCCAGTTCCAGATTATTTTTCAGGATCCCTATGCATCGTTGAATCCAAGGATGTTGGTGAGTGACATCGTCGCAGAGGGACTGGACGCACTTCAAACGGGAATCGATGCAACGTCACGGCAACAGAAAATCAATGCCCTGTTGGAGAAGGTCGGGCTGAATGCGGAAGCCGGATTGCGCTATCCTCATGAGTTTTCAGGCGGCCAGCGCCAGCGTATCAGTATTGCCCGTGCACTAGCGGTGGATCCGCAATTAATCGTGTGTGACGAGCCTACCAGTGCCCTGGATGTATCGGTGCAGGCGCAGGTATTGAATCTACTGAAACAGCTTCAGGATGATCTCGGGCTCAGTTACCTGTTTATTACTCACGATCTGTCCGTGGTCGAATATTTGGCGCACGATGTGGCAGTCATGTATCTGGGTCGCATTGTAGAAAGTGGAACGCTTCAGGAAATTCTTGATCATCCGGCGCATCCTTATACCCGGGCATTGTTGTCTGCGGCGCCGGTGATAACCCGAGGTGGAGACAAACCCGTGGCTCATGAAGTCATCAAACTGGAGGGCGATATTCCCTCGCCCAGTGATCCGCCTCGGGGATGTCACTTTCATCCGCGTTGTACTGTGGCGGAATCGCGTTGCCGGAAGCATTTTCCGGAGACAACAATGCTCACGACAACGCACAGCGTGCGTTGTCATTTGCAAAAGTGATAATTAATTTTTAGGTGCTTGGTACGCCGGTAGAGATAGAGGCAGAATCAGGCGCGTTGGTTGGTTCTACCCAGATTTTTAACTTCTGACCCAGGCGCAACACAGAGCGCCGATTGATCAGGTTCCAGCGTGTGATCTGGCTGATATAGACATTGTAACGCGTGGCAATGTTCCACAGCGTGTCACCTGCCTTGACCTCATGCACAACGGCAACATGACCTGATGGGGGAGGTGCCGGCCTGGTAGCCGTCGGGCGTGGACGCGTGACATTGGCGACTTTGGTGCTAATACTGCGAGTTGACATCGGGATCAACAAATCATGTCCGGCACGAATCTGGTGGCCGCGAATCTTGTTTGAGCTTTTAATGGCCGCAACACTGACGCCGTAGTTGCGCGCAATCGTACTCAGAGTTTCACCGCGCCTGATGTTATGGCGCGCCCACTTTGTGCGTTCGTCGATAGGCAGTGCTTCCAGTGCGGCAACAACCGCTTCTTTTTCCTTCACAGGCACAAGCAAACGATAAGGTCCGTCAGGCGCGGTAGCCCAGCGGTTAAATGCCGGGTTCAAATCATAAAGATCACCGATAGGCACACCCGATTCCTTGGAAAGTACCGCCAGATCTATTTGCGAGCCCACATCCACCACATCGAAGTAGGGTTCGTTGGGAATGGGTGCCAGCGTCAGGCCATACTTTTCAGGATTACGAATAATATTGGCAACCGCGATGAGCTTGGGTACGTAGTTACGGGTTTCCGGTTTCAGGACCGTCAGGTCTTCGTAGTTATCGGGACGATTCTTGAGCCGATTGTGTCGGCGTGCACGCATGACGCGGCCTTCACCGGCGTTGTAAGCTGCCAGGGCCAAATGCCAGTCGCCATCAAAGTCATCGCGTAATTTTTCCAGGTAATTCAGCGCAGCGTCCGTTGCCGCAACGATATCGCGGCGTCCGTCATACCACCAGTTTTTCTGCAGTCCATACAATCTTCCGGTGGAGGGAATAAACTGCCACAGACCTGCGGCCCGCGCACGCGAATAGGCGTGTGGTTTGAATGCGCTTTCAATGGCCGGAAGCAAAGCAATTTCAGTGGGGATGTTGCGCTTCTCGACTTCGGTAATGATGTGATGAAGATACAGGCTCGCACGCTCCACCATGCGTTGCATGTATTCGGGATTGTTGGCGAACCATTGCTCATGACGGGCTATGTAGGGGCTGTCCAGTTCAGCCAAGCCATAACCGGCTCTGACGCGATCCCAGACATCATCATAGTCTTCCGGATTTTTTTTAACGAACCCATCGGGCAGGGAATTGCTGCTGAGCGCTTCCGGGGCAATGGAGCTGGAGGGGATTCCATTTACTTCCACGCCTGCCGGGGGTTGATTGGTGTTGATTCCGGCGCAGCCAACCAGGCTCATGGCGACCGCACACATCCTTGCCTGTCGAAGCCAGGCGGCTATTTGATTTTTCTTTTTCATATAGGTAAATACTAGGAATATCTCGAGGTTACGTCAACTTGAGATATTAAGAAAAGTTGTCCTTCCATCGGCGGATTTCTGCCAGTACCTCGATATCCGAAGTCAGATCTTTTCCGCTGTGACGGCAGGCGGCTTGTTTGACTGTATCCACGTTGGTACGCAAAAACGGATTAATTTCCAGTTCCAGGCCAATTGTTGAGGGGAGGCTCGGTTGATGTTCCTTATCAAGCCGGGTAATTTCCTTGATATGGGTATGGATTGCCGGGTTCTTGGGTTCCACCGTGCGTCCGAACCGGAGATTGCTGGCGGTGTATTCATGGGCACAGTACACCTGGGTATCAGTAGGCAGTGCCGCCAGACGGCTTAGCGATTGATGCATTTCTTCCGCCGTCCCTTCAAACAATCTGCCACAGCCGCCGGAAAAAAGGCAGTCGCCACAAAACAACATACCGTGCCCGAAATAAGCCACGTGTCCGCGCGTATGACCGGGCACACCGATAACTTTGAATTTAAGCTTTAGTTTGTCCAGATCAATTTGGTCACCGTCCCTCACGGGATGCGTGACTTCGGCAATGTTCTCGTTGGCGGGACCAAAAACCGGGATATTGTGGTATTGGCTGCGCAACTCTGTCACGCCACCCACATGGTCCCAGTGATGGTGGGTGCAAAAGATGGCTGCAGGTACCAGATTCTCCCGTTCCAACAGCTTTATGACGGGGATTTCGTCGCCGGGATCAACGACAACAACGTAATTGGATTCCGCTTGCTGGATTAACCAGATATAGTTGTCATCGAAGGCTTTGACATATAATACACGTATCATTCGTGTCAGTTTATAGTGGCAATTAATAGTTGAGTCAACTCTAATGTTAAATTCCGAGCTACCTGACAGCGTACTGTCCCTGCATAACCAGATTTTGTACTGGTTCGATCAGCCCCTGGGCCGGTCGTTACAGGCCCTGGAAGCACGGCACATCCGTCAGGCCTTACCGCGGCTCTATGGTACTGTCGCACTGCAAGTGGGCCGGGTGGGACGTCTCGATTTGATGACCACGGCTGTACCACCCACACGAATACTGCTTGATCGGGACATTGGCCGGAGTCGGTGTAGCGTTAAGGGAACCCCGGACAGCCTGCCGTTTGAAAGCAAAAGTGTCGATCTGGTGATATTGCCTCATACCCTGGATTTTACCGAACAACCACGTCAGGTATTACGCGAGGTTCACCGGGTATTAAGTCCCGAGGGCCACGTCATTATTCTGGGATTTAATCCCATGAGTGCCTGGGGCCTGTGGCGTCTGATCGCGCGTTACAGGTCGGCCATGCCCTGGCGCGGCAATTTTCTGAAGTTGTCGCGCATTAAGGATTGGCTCGATCTTCTGGATTTTGAGTTGGCCCAGGGCCGGATGCTGTATTACCGGCCGCCATTACAGAAATCCCGCTTTCGCGATCGCCTTGCCTTTCTTGAGAAGATTGGTGATCGCTGGTGGCCCATGGGCGCGGCCGTTTATATGGTGGTGGCCAAAAAACGGGTGCTGGGCATGACACCCTTGCAGCCCAGTTGGTACGGAAGAAAAGCAGTTGTCAGCGGTATGGCCGAACCTGCCGCCAAGGTGATTTATCCACGCATTCCCCATTGGCTACGACGTGACCGAAGTGGTTAAGATTTTCACCGATGGTGCCTGCCGCGGAAATCCCGGTCCCGGTGGTTGGGGCGCTGTCCTGTTTTACGGTGAGCACGAGAAGGAACTTTACGGCGGCGAAAGGGAAACCACCAATAACCGCATGGAACTCATGGCCGCCATTAAGGCGTTGCAGGCATTAAAGAAACCCAACTGCCAGGTAGAACTCACGACCGATTCCAATTATGTGCGCCAGGGCATCACCGAATGGCTCAATAACTGGAAGCGTAATGGCTGGAAGACCGCCAATCGTAAACCGGTGAAGAACATGGAGTTGTGGCAGCAACTGGATCAAATCTCACAACAACACACCATTTCCTGGCATTGGGTAAAGGGCCATAGCGGTCACCCCGAAAATGAACGGGCTGATCAACTGGCAAACCGGGGAATCGACGAACTGCTGGCGTAGTTGCGGGTTCTGTCTCCCGAAAGTACGCGGATTCCGGTACCCACTGTCCGGCTACCAAGATGCACGAACCCATGGGATAATGGCGGCGGTGTATCAGTATTATTAAAAGATTTGGGAGGAGTAATGGAACGTAAAGCCAATATGCCTTTATGGGTGTTTCTGGGGTTAATGAATATCGAAACCCGCAAAGGGGCATTGATTCTGGTTTGGACATGTTTTGTCTTTAGTGTGTTGTGTGTACCGTTATCCTATTATTTGAAAGATTGGAGTTGGGCGGCCATGATGTTTCCAGTGACGCTTTGGTACTGGGCGTGTCTGCGTTGGGTCGACAGCCATTCACTATGGCCTGATCAGGTCACCGTCAAAATCAAAACGGAATAAATACGCGATGCGTCAAATTGTGCTCGATACCGAAACCACCGGTCTGGATCCCGCGCTGGGCCACCGGATTATAGAAATCGGTTGCGTCGAGCTGATTAACCGCCGATTGACCGGTAACAATTATCATCAGTATTTGCAGCCCGACCGGGAGATTGATGAAGCTGCCATCGAAGTCCACGGCATCACCAATGAGTCGTTGCTGGATAAACCCCGTTTCCCGGAAATCGCCGCAGACTTTATCGAGTACATCAAGGGCGCAGAGTTGATTATTCACAATGCGCCTTTCGATACCGGTTTTATTAATAACGAATTTGGATTAATGGCGCAGGCGGATGCTGCGGGCGCAGCGCAAACCATCGAGGCGCTGTGTTCCATAACTGATACCCTGAAAATGGCTCGCACCATGCATCCCGGTCAGCGGAACAGCTTGGATGCCTTGTGCAAGCGTTATGAGATCGATAACAGCCAGCGCACATTGCACGGCGCCTTACTCGACTCCGAAATCCTGGCCGATGTTTATCTGGCAATGACCGGCGGCCAGACTGGTTTGTTTGAAGACCGCCTGGGCGTGAGCAAAATGGGTTCCGACAACACCAGGATTCGTCGATTACCCAAAGATCGTAAACCATTACCGGTATTAAAGGCAGACGATGAAGAGCTGAAAGCCCATCGCGCCTGGATTGAAAAACTCAACGAAAGCGCCGGCGGTCAATGTCTGTGGGCGCAACTGGAACTGGATTAATTCAGGTCAGTGCCAGTAATCGTTGCCGTAATCCTTCCCCAAAACCCAGTTTGTTGCATAAGTTGTTCACACGCCGCGTATTGACCGGCTGTTTTTTCAGTCGATGACTGCTGCAACGCAGCGGCACGGTATCGACGATTGTCGCAAGCCGTTTTGACAGGTACGCGGAGTCTTTGTGTTCAGTGAGAAGATTGGCAACGCGTTGACTGCCCCGTAACGGTAATTGAGGAATCTTGTCCAGGTTGCGGTAAATGTTATCGAGATTGCGAAAACGGGATAGCAGGGTAACGGCGGTTTTTTGACCAATGCCGGGTACGCCGGGAATGTTGTCAATGCTGTCACCCATTAAGGCCAACAGATCCACCATCTGCGAGGGTTTGACACCAAAATGATCGGCGGCCGTTTTGCTGGTCAGTTTCCGTTGACGGCTGTAGTCCCAGAACGTATCGCCCGCGTCTAACAGTTGCGACAAATCCTTGTCGCCGGTAACAATCACCATCTTGAACCCTTCCTGGCGCAGTTGTTTTGCAACAGTTCCTAACAAATCGTCCGCTTCATAACGTTTGCTGGAAAAGGTGGCCAACCCCAGTGCCCTGGTCATGGTTTGGCAGTGTGTAAACTGCAGCTTCAGTTCGTCGGGAGCCGGTTCCCGGTTGGCTTTATAGTGAGGATAAATCTTGTTTCGAAAGGAACTGGTGAGGCTGGCGTCAAAAGCCACGGCGTAATGAGAGCCCCGGGTCTGGGTCAATAGCTGGTGTAAAAAGGTGCTGAAGCCGTAGACGGCATTAACGGGGTTACCTTCGGGATCGGTGATGGATTCCGGCAAGGAAAAATAGGCACGAAAGACATAGATGCTGGCATCAACGAGATACAGGGTTTTGGGTTGACTCATGTAGGCCCAAGTCTAGCGATTAGGCCATCCGGGATCAAAACCTGATCCAGGCGCAGGTAATCGGGAAATTGCCGGGGTTATTACCCGGGAGCGGGTTGTGGCCGGGTCTGTTGGATGTTGGTATATTTCGGCCCCGTTACGCATTTTCGGAGAAATGGAAAGTTTTATGCCTTATTTTGTTTACAAGATATCACCCGACCGTAAAACGCTGACCCAAATTGATGCTCATGAGAAGTACAAGGCTGCCAAAGACCAGTGCCGGCAACTGCGCCAGGCGCAGGACCAGGGTGATATGGACATGATTCGTCTGGTTTTCGCCAAAGACAAGCGCGAAGCCGAGGTGTTATTGAGCGAGAAGCACAAACCTTCGTCTCCGTTGGAGGAATGGGAAGGCTGAAATCCGCGGTTTTGGCGTACCCGTTTCGGTTGCCCCAGGCCTGC
>Ga0224511_10001438_pt1 | contig 14398 bp, 5 predicted proteins | sample SF_May12_sed_USG_2_FD_169988 | JGI IMG/M metagenome (GOLD analysis project Ga0224511, IMG submission 169988) | Sediment microbial communities from San Francisco Bay, California, United States - SF_May12_sed_USGS_8_1 | ecosystem: Environmental > Aquatic > Marine > Sediment | place: USA...
TCTTATTCAAATCAGTGTTCAAAGCTTCCGCAGAGCTGCTCTGCGGAAACATCCGCACAGTAAAAGATCTTTATAAGGTTCATCTGTGCTGGCTCAGTCCCAGCACAGATGAATTAGTTCGTCTAGCGTATAGAGGGCGATTCGAAAATTGTTAATAATTGTATAACTTTATCTGTATAGTTTCATTTGTGATGTATTTTTATACATGTATGCCTTAAGATTCTAAAGTGACTGTGTTAAAGGAATGTGACTGTGTTAAAGGACATGTCCAGCATATTTTTACAAGTATGCGAATTATATTTTAATCGTCTTCATCGTATTTAAACAAATTATGTTTGAAATGTGCCATACTGAAATAACCAAAGGTTTGTAAAGCAAGGGACCATAACTGACGTGCAATTATATGTTGTTCATGATATAATTCTATATATTGTTTGTTGTTTCATGATCTGGACATTGTTATTGTTTTGGTCAGCCATTTGAGTAACGGGGTATCGGGCGTGCGTCCTGTACAATACATCTTTGGTTGGTTCATCTAAAAGGTCATTCGTACATAGAAACATAAAATTATAACCTATATTTTATTTATCTATACGCTTTGTTCAATCTGCATCACAATGTACGAAGGTATTCGAAATATTTTTCAGACAGAAATTTATTAATGCAAAATCAAAAAGGAGTCAATATCGACCCTTTATTGACCATGTTGAAAATGAAATTTATATTTTATATACATTGTACTATATAATAGACATATATACATATAGTAAAAACGATTGCATTTAGAAAATCAATTGTGTTTGTGGCATATCATATTCATTGTCAGCATTTGTTTTGTTATTAAATTAAAATATGCATCTTGTATTTATGTACTCTGTTAGCAGCTGTATGAAGCCAGATGCGATCCGCATGTGCAGGCCGTTTTCATTATGTGTGCTTTCCTTTCATCAGTTTGATTTGACCGAAACATCATTGTTGTTACAATGCAGTATACATACATATTAAAATATGTGTCATATATCCGGATTTAGACTTTCTGTGAATTATGTTTCTGCACATCCATAGTAGTATGTCTCTATACCAATTAGTATTTGCTGCTGCTAACATTGACGGATGGGCACTCAACTTAATATCACCAATTATAGGAAAATGAAAAACAGAATAATTGTTATGCGTTTTAAAGCAGAAATAAGTCATGCTATTTTTTATATTGAGAATATAATTGGCAGTGTGTTAGCTCTTTTACGTAGGTTTTCAGGGTTCGATTTGGTATTAACTTTATATTCATTACTGATATTTAGACTACACTGTATATCAGACTGAACTTTATGGTAATTATGGCACCGTGTCTTTCACACAGTAGTTATTTAAAATCCTGAAATATCAATATTGCCAGTTTAAGTTTCCGCGGAAATGATATATGCAAGCTAGGTATTTTGTGAGCTCATCGAAAGACTATCATCAATGGTTTTCTCGTCACGGTGCTCGCAATGACTAGAACCATGTTTGCCATGTTCTCTTCCAACCGTTGTCTTTAATTAAGCTCTGCTTTACACGCAAGGTTTTAATAGCCTTTGATTTCTCAGACGAGAACATCACAAGGCATAGACATTGATGCTTAAGGTGTGTGTGAAGATTTATTGAAATAGCACTTGTAAAGGTTCGTTTTAGCTACCATTATAACATGATTACCGGTAATACTGTATTAAGGTGCACATAAAGGCATTCGTAACAATTATGTTCAAGGTAATAAATGGATAAAGAGAAGGTCAAAACTAAAACAAATCAAGGAACATTGCAAATATTTCCTTATCATTAAGTAATTTAAGTTTAGGTCGCATCCAAATGGAAAACGTTACATAAATATTTAGATTTTATTCACGAAAAGCTTACTTACGTAAACGACAAGCAAATCACTTAAAATCCACAGCGAATGATTGTTGCGGATAAACACTGAATAGCATTTTCTGGAAATAATATGCATAAGGACATAAAGCTTAAAGGTAAACGAAGTCCAAACGACAAAGCTGTTGTATTTAGCATATAAAGTTAATAAACAATACAATGCAAGAATGAATGCAACGTGATTTTATTTAGCAGTTATCTATGCATTACAATCACTTCTCAGTGCTGACGTCACGGACAGGCTGACCGTGGCTCATGAATGTGTAATCGTCGCTAGTGTTTTTGTCTACAAGAGGGCATAATTTGATATACACAATATGTGTCCAGGACATTGGGTTTGATTCCAATGTCCAGATTACATCCCATGCATCCCTGGATGTTTAGGGCCAAGCCCCACCCAACAAGCACGCGCTCATTGGGACAGTGGCCATGGACCGATCTGAAGACCTGGTACATCACTATGATTTCTAAACGCGACTACTAGTCATGCTTTTACTTTTTATACGGTAGGTGCTAAAGAACATCCGGTGTATGAAGGTGGGCGGTACCTTATGAATATTTATTTCTTAAAACACTGTTGCCACGTCAAAAGGGTTGTTGCCTCGTCAAAACGGTTGGGATACCCTAACCCTAACCCTAACCGTTACGGACATCAAAACGTGATCCGGAAACTCCGCCCCCTCCAGATACTGAATGTTCTTTAGAAATTACGTTTTTATACGTTATATCTAACACAATCTGTGAAACTGTTTCTTTTTTGCGCTCTTTTTATATGAAAGGGAGGTAATGATGGAAAATTGCTTCCCTCACCACTTTTATTTAAGCATTAAGTATAAGGAATCTCTTTTGCTGGTTTGGATGCCAATTAAAACACTGTTAAGTTACAAGAAAAATACATAAAATTATGTTGTTTTCCCTTGAATTTTAAGATCTGGTTTCTCATTAATACCTTAATTACATGAAAAAATACATAAAATATTTTGTGTACCCTTGAATTCTAAGATCTGGTTTCTCATTAATACCTTAATTACATGAAAAAATACGTAAAATTATGTTGTTTTCCCTTGAATTTAAAGATCTGATTTCTCATTAATACCTTAATTGCTTGGCACATTTATGTTAATACTTGTAACAGCTGACTTATAGGCGTCAGCGTCTCTGGAAACACTTAGGTAACCGCATCCCCATTGTGTACGCGTACTTTTCTTTATTTTAAACCTGCGTACTTAAGAGCGTTTAACAACAAAATAACGTTTTTTGTCTTTTCCATTTCTATCAAAAAGATTTTTTTAAAAATGTGGCTTTCAAAGGCACCATCATCTGTTTAAGTCTCATTACAGGTAAAATGGCCAAAAGATGCGCGGATAAAGCGTGATCGCGAAAAAATAGTGAGATCTTTAAATGTACGCAAATATCACGTTCGTCTTTCTTGTTGAAATTATAACCTTTTGCGTACTGCGTATCGGCACTTTGCGTACGGTCACACACGTTCTAAATACATCGAAACCAAATGGGGTCGACTCATGGACATAAGAAAGATTTATTCACATGTCTATGGGGTCGCCGAAAATAACTGTGAAATATTATGTCGTGATCTAGTGCCTTTTAATCCTGGAATAATTCTGGTAACATCTTTTATCTGTTCCATTAACATTTCTTAGTATTTTTTGGTGAGAAATGACTCAAGTGTATTTATGCTGCTAATGACGATTTCCCATTTGTTGAAGGCTGTGATTCTGTTTTCTGAGAAATTGTCGTCAATTTCTGTGTTTTCTGAATAATTGATGGACATTTTGTTGAATCTGAATGTGTATGACGATGACTCATTTGACCGGTTCATATATTGGAGATCTAGAGTAGTATCCATAAAAATGTGACGATGATGCGATATTTCACTACTAGTGGCCAGAGTTTTGAGTGGTCATCCGTGTTCTTGAGACTTGAAGATTGATGAGACATTTACAAGTATGTCTTCAAATGGTGCCTGTAATTAATATATTTGACGAACATGTGTTAAAGTCAGTCTTGAGATCTAGTTGCTCCTCAATTTAGAGCGTGTTGGGAGTACAGGGAGGACACCTCCGCCCTTGCCAGTGTTCTGTCATCACAGTTGCTCCTCACTTTAGAACGTGTTGGGAGTACAGGGAGGACACCTCCGCCCTTGCCAGTGTTCTGTTATCACAGTTGCTCCTCACTTTAGAACGTGTTGTGAGTACAGGGAGGACACCTCCGCCTGTGCCAGTGTTCTGTCATCACTGCAGCGCATTTCCCCAGATCAACAGAATGATACATTACAAGTTTTAAACGAACTGCCAACCGAGAAGACATATTAAGGTACCGCAAGATATGTGTTAATGCCTTAAAACGTTGGCAAACCGCGGGGGAGTTCCTTTAATCAGGATGTTTGTGAGTCCCACTTATTGGGTGTCGGAAAAGATACATGTATTGAGATTTTTTACTTTGATTCATTTTCTGGATCCAAATATTGTGCATTGGTTTTGTACAACCGTACACCTATTTATTATTATTATGGCTACGTATATATTGTTAGTAATGTGAATGATTTTGGCGACCAAAACTAATATTTTTTTTATTTCTTAAATTTCAAGTTAATATTGCATAATCGTTTGTAATAACATATGTTAATCTTTAATGAAATTGTGAAAATAGAGTTTGATTAAGTGTTCACATGGAATTGTATACTAATGCCCTTATTGATAGATCTATAACCTGACCATTTAATTAAATATGAAAAGTTTTAACCACAAACATTGCAATGTGTTATATTCTTAGCAACCTTTTTGTGGTGAAATTGTTACTGTTATCCTTTATTTAGATGGACAGATTATAGGGATTATGACCATCAATGGATCTATGCAAAAAAATTAGAGTCGAGTACTTATGTCTCGGTCGCTGTTTCGGTTATCGTATTAAGGGAATTAACTCATGTTTATAAAGTTCATAGTTCACTAACGAGTTTCTCCCTTGTAAAACATTACTAATTGAAGTTAAGTCGGTGGTTATAAACGTAGCCGGTCCGGGATCAAACTAACGGGTTCTAGGTTGGACTGTCGGTTCAGTCAGGATATATTGTTGCCTTTTTCAATTTGATTTGGTGAATTATTCAAATTTATTTTCTCTTGCTACACAAGCCTTAAGGTTGTTAAATTGCTTCCTAGATTTCTAGAGTATGCGTTATTTAAATATGAACAAGAGTGAGCCCCCTTATTGATACACATAATTAGTGGGGAGGAGTTTAGACCAGTTTTTACGCAGTACGCAGGTGACCGGTACGCAGTTAGCAAAGATCCTATTTTATGGTCCGCAGAGCTTACTCCCTAAAAAGCTAACGTTATCAAGAGTGCCAAGTATCCCTTGCATGCAACAACATGCATGTTTATCAGCTTTATATAAATTAGGAGCGTTGTTTTTCCGAAGGCTAATTTAATAATAATTATAAAGCCGTGTGCAGTACACAAGCTAAAATAAAGTAGAACGAAGTACGCAGGATGGGGTTTTATCCCAGGGCTATAGTTACACTCGGCCCCAGAATCCATGTTAATATTTATGCCTTGTTTTGTCTGAGTTTTATAGGGACTCCACTGAGGTCTGGTCCTGTGACCTTTTTTTCGAAAACCTGTTTGTCTTGTTACCAACGTATTTATAGTGTATCAAACCTATTTTGTTGTACCTTAATATGTCCTCTATGGATTTGGCAACTTGGTTTAATATTGGAATGTATCGGTTGAACAGGGAAAAGGGTTGCAACGTACGCTTTTCCAAGATCAACAGATATCATACAAGTTTTAAATGAATTGCCAACCGATAAAAGACATATCGGGGTACCACTGGATAGACTGTTATGTCATACGTGTAAACGTCGACATCAAGAAAAGACAGGTTTTCAAAAAAAAAAAAAAATTATCAGACCTCAGAGGCGTCCTTTTTTATTTATGGTCGGTTAAATGCGAGCGTGCGAAAAAATGTTTGCGTTTGTAATTAAATGGCATATATTCAACATGTATTTTAAATGCAAAATTTGGGGTCTGTATACCTAAAAGGCTTTGCGTACACAACATAAATGCGGACCTAAGCGTCGGTTGGGGGGGGGGGTCACCCTAGTAGATATATTATACACCGCGTGTGACATTATTTATCAATGTCCGGCCCACCGCAAAGTTAGACGCAATTCTATTGGTGCTCAGTGACGCATGTAATGACACGCTCAGGTGCGTTACCTTAGATTACCTTTAATGTGCCGAGTATGAATGACACACTTACTACGTCGTGATAGTGCGTGTCGTGTATTGAAGATGTCAATAGAGAGGTTTGTTTGTAAAGTGATGTATGCTCAGGGGATTTATTTATACTTGTGATTGAAATAGGATTATATGTGATTGAATTGAATTGATTGATGTTGTCTGTGGTAATTAGGAAACCAGCAAATAAAAGTTGTAAAATTCAATATTTGATGTGAGGAAACTATAATACTAATAGTTATACATACATGCACTAATGTTTTAACTACCTTACAGTAGAACAAGTCGAGAGTTAACATCAAAAGTGTAGTTCACCAAACTTGTACTGTGACTTTTATAAGATATATTTTGGAAATCTGTGTGTAAACTGTGTACAATCGTAAGACTGTTATAAGTTCTTATTAGCAGAAAACATTAAAAATGTGAAAAATGCCTTTCTAAATGATTGCAATCTCCGTCAGAGAGACAAACAGGCCTATATTGTGACAGTTCCCTGCGATGGTCGCCCAGTGTCGCCGGGCCCCAGGGTAGCACGTAGGCCTGCAGCATGGGCACGTGCCTGAGTCTGGACCAGGAAGAGTTGAAGGCGCGAGCCCGCAGTGACGACATCGACCGCCAGATCCACACCTGGGCCAAGCAGGAGCAGAATGTCATCAAGATATTGCTCCTCGGTAAGACATGAGTAGCCTAACCTACCTACAGGCATTCATTAAATAAGTGTTAGTTTAAAAAAAATTAAAGAGTACTCAAAAGGTGCATATAAAATTACTATCTTTCACTTCAAACAAAGTTGATTTGAAAGCCAGTTTCAGCATTCTACCTCAAAGGTCAAGGTCAGAGTAAGAGGTTGAAGGTCAAACTGAAACCCTGTAATGAGGTCGGCACACCGTGGACATTCTAGTACAGTACTAGGCATATACTGGTGTACCTGCCTCATACCAGGACTTCAGTTTGACCTTAGCTATATACCATATATGCAAAAGCTCTAGACATTAATTGTATAAAAAAATAATTTTAAGTTAAAATACAATTGAAAACACTAAACTATTCTCGCTGATAATATCAATGTTTGCGACAAGAGCAACCCACCGCACAGTTTCATCATGTAAAATTGAGATCACTCATGATGAAAATTAGAGCCGGTGGGGAATAGTTGAGATTTGAAATGTTCATCCTTGTTGAAGGATTGGTTTACTTCATATGTAACATGTACAATTTGAATTTATTTCTTAAATCTTTAAAAATGAAAATAGAGTTTTTGTATTATAATTAAAATAAAAATATTGGTGAATTAGCAAAAAAACGTTATAAGAGATATTGACTTGTTGTAGATATATTAATGAAGTATGTGTAACATTTTTGTTGTAATTTCTCTCTACAAACAAAATTAGGAACATTTACGCTTATTTAAGTACCATTGACATTCTATAGATCTTTTTGAATAATATTTAAAAGCATTTGAAAAATGCCCTGTTAACAAAGGTGTGTTATTTATAAATATACTTGTATGTACAATGTTGGTGTAAATATTTTATTTGGGTATTAGGAAAAGTATCAAAGATTAAGTTGTTTTGAATAATATACACTTGAACCGTGTATGGGTGTTTACTTTTATCATTATCTGACTAAACTTATCTGAAAACAAGTTTAGTTGTTGGTAAATTTGGTATAATCTTATTAAGTGTCAACTAAAGGTTATCAAAATTTGATTTAACAATGTATATCATACACAATTATCTTTAATGCACACAGTTTTTTGGTTTTTCGATTTATGTGTGTCCAAACCTGTTTCATAGTTTGAGGTTTTAAAAAATGAACAAAATATTTACTTTATACTAATAATTAATCACTCGTGACTGAGCATTCCAGATGAATTCCATCTCATATTTTGAACGAGGATGAGTGGACAGATAAGCCAATCCCATCCTTATACATGTATTCTGACACTAAATAAGGAAGCATCTTGTACCATTTTTTTAACTTTTTTATTATGACGTGGTTGGGGATCGAAACCACGACCTCCCACTCAAAGCTCGAACGCTCTGCCACTGAGCCACTGCTTTCCTACCTACAGGCATCCACCTAATAATCTAAGACTACATAGGGGAAACATTAAATTTTGTTAGTTGGGCCTTACTGGACAGCTTGGGAAGTAAGATGCTGAAATTAGTCACCTTGTTACATGGCTCTCCATAATCACCTTTCATTAATTTATCAAACGTTTAATTCAAAATGTCCTGAATGAAGTATGTCCTATAATAACATGTAGCTGTCAAGGCTATGCATTAAACTAATCGAAATAAATGTCTTATTTCATTAAACTTGGAGTTTTAAGACTATATGCTCATTTGGTATAAGAGTGTAATTTATTTTTCTTAAATGTGTTGAATTAAATTTTATTGTTATTTTCTTGTTTTTGCTTAAAAATTGTTGTTTTTAAATTGCTACTTCCAAAAGTGGTTTATGTTAAACTACAACATCCCAGCAATAGCCAGCTATCAACATCAAATTACCCAATATTAGTGTAAGTGGGACAGGTCATTTGGCTGACCATAAAGTGGACAAGGGTGTTGTGAGGGTAGATGACAATAGATCAAAGGCGACGTGACTCCCCAGGTGTCAATAGTTGTCCTGACCAGTTGGTTGTAAAACACCTAACAAATCACTCGCCTGGTGTAAAGTTGTCATCAGGACATGGTCAAGTGTCCGCTGCCTCGCTTGGTGTAAAGTTGTCACCAGGACACAGTCAAGTGTTCGCTGCATTATTGCTTGTCACCAGAGACCATCTTGGACCATGAGTTGTGTAGGTTTGGGGACCTGGAGCTAGCAAGCCCTGTCATTCAGACTGGCTGGAACTTTACGTTAGATCAATACAATTCATATACATTTTATTCACAAAATACATTTTCGCAGTCCATGATCACCAATTAAGATAACACAAATTGTCATGGTGTAAATTTCAATTGAATTTTACTTAATTAAAAGTTAGTTTTAAACCCTTTAAGGCATTTAGTGATATTTATGTAATACTGTTCAGGTGTAACTGACATATCACTTCAAGAGATCAGTCTGATACCATTTGACATGATGATAAATCCACTGATCTAATCACTCGACAAGTTGCTCAAAATTGGGACATGCCATTATAAACAGATTAGCTAAGCCTTGCTGTCAATACATAAAGTAACAGATTAACCAACACTAATTAATACAATCACGAGAAACTATAGCTGCCTTTTTACTCTATAACCTTTTGGAAGAAAGAGATTAATGTCAAAACTCAATTTACAATAAAACACTTAAAACATTTTAGATATCTAAGTGGTTGAACATTTTAGATAACTAAGTGGTTGTCACGCATATACATATTGAAAATTGCATGAAATACATGGAACAATTTATTGAACACATTTTTAGAGAATGTCACAAACTTCCTCTTTAACTTCTAATGGGGAATAAAATTTATACTTTAATAAATACTATTTTCCTTTCTATAAGAATATTTTAGATAAACAAATCTATCACTTGTTTTTATGGCCTTTCAACAACTTTGCTGTTTCATTATAACAAAAATGTGTATTTTAAACCCATGTTCTTTGACATTGAATAGGAATGTTTGCTGTTATATATTGTCATACTGAGAATGCAGAAGTCTTTAAACTTCAATGTACATCTTTCCTTTGAAAGCCATGAGTTATTAGACATTTTCCCATCAAGTGACATATTTGATGTTACTAAATTATAAAAAGGTCTTTCTTAACTAAAGATTGGATTCGACATGTCTGTTTACATTGTAACCTGCTCTCTTATAACATACCCAAAATAAATCATAAAGAAAATAAAACATATGACGAGTGCTGCAGGGTAACGTATCACCTTGTTCCTAATTGTAAATGCATGTTGACAGTTCCATTGTGGCAGAGAAAGCAGATTACATGGGCAGACATTCTGTCTAAGACTTTGATTTCGGCACTGGGGCTTTCATTTAAGTTAGGGCCAAGGTATGTGGGAACATGGCGCTTACATTAATTACATTTAAGTCATTTAAACATTTCTATATGCAGTGAAAGTGATTTGCTAAAAAATATGTTTTTCTTCTATGCAATAAAAATATATCATTTTTAGCTTGCCTCAGCTCAAAGTGCTCATATGCGTTACAGAAAGAAATCTTTCCGTTCCAGCCATGATGTTGCTAAATTGTAAATCAAAAGCAGAGAACACTTATGTCTAACCGAAACTGCAAATACCTTTGATTGTTTTGGCCATTTACCTTTTACGGTTTAATAGCAACTATAAAGATCTTTATTATAATTTTCCTTACATTAACAGACTTGATTTATAGCACTTGCATGATAGTGTAAATTGCAGTACACTTAGTACAAGTCAGTGGTTATTTACATGCCTCAGGCTAATAAATATTGTGAGTTTCACATGGCATTTTCCTTCATTTATGTTTAAGACTTGAATCTGAAACATATTACACATTTGCTTTAAAATTATTTATCAAAATAGATTAATGATATGTTACATATTTATTTTATTGTTGTTAATAAAAATACTAAACACTACTATATAATAATATTTTAGATACAAATGTAAGATAAAGTTACATCAAATAAGAATTCCCAGGGCCTGATAAACAACTAATATTTGTTTGCCTAAATGGTCTAAAACTGCAGCATAGTAATGTTAAAATTACAGGGAGGCTGTTCAAAGCCACAACTCTACCATAACATAAATAAAACATGTAATATTTTATAATGGGTTGATATGGAAACTGCTGAAATAACTGAAGTTAACTGAAGACATGAATTTCAGGCACACAATCTTGGGAGTCTTTAAGTTTTTAGTTGGAAGTGTTAAATTATATGATATAATGTAAGTGATTTATCACAAAGTGCATGACATTGGTAATAAATATTGCCACTTGAACGCCTCAAGCACCTTAATCACTTGAAATTTAAACTCTGAAGGCTTAAACATGTTGCTGAATGATAGCCATTCCCAGATGATTACTATATCTCTAGTTTGATACCACATACACTAATCTACTTAGTGGTGGCGTTAAATATTACCAAAGTATTTAAAATTCTTTCGAATAGTTTTAAATACCTACATAGTTTTGACAAACAAAATTGTCTTTGAAAAGCATAGTTCATGGCTTATTTTGTCCAAGTGTCAAATGTTAAGACTCAGAAGTGATATATAAGTCTAAAAGATTTTTCAAAATGCTTTAAAAGTATATATGTTGCAATACATTCCTGCATAATTTTCTGCATGAAAATGAGTGATCGATAGATTTTATGTCACAACTATAAAATAAATGCTATAAAGTAACACTTAGACAAAGTGCAATAATGCCATATGTAAATAATCCCATAAAATTGCAACATAAAATACTGCTCTACATATACCCGGTGATATTCCTGGAAATTTGTGGTGTTAATGATATGCCCACCAGTGCCACACATCTTTGTACGGTGCATGTTACTACATTCACCGCCATTTGTACGGTGCATGTTACTACATTCACCGCCATTTGTACGGTGCATGTTACTACATTCACCGCCATTTGTACGGTGCATGTTACTACATTCACCGCCATTTGTACGGTGCATGTTACTACATTCACCGCCATTTGTACGGTGCATGTTGCTACACTCACCACCATTCAGAGACATGGATGCTGTTTAAAAACATTCTTCTTCTAAAATGACATAAAAATGGAAAAAAGCAACACTTTGTATGTTGATATAAACCATAATAATATTCCATAGAGTTATTACATTTTTTTTACATCTGTCTTGTATACAAGACTTTCAAAATGTCATTTTCTCACTACATCTGTTTTTGGCAGGGAACAACCCATGACTTGTTGATAAACATCTGTATATTATAAACATAACCATGTACGTTATATCAGCAATGTGCGTCTGCGTGTTGCAGGAGCAGCGGAGAGCGGGAAGAGCACCCTCGTGAAGCAAATGAAGATTATACACAACGACGGCTTCACCTTCGACGAACTCATCTCCTTTAAGGTAACACGTCACGAGCGGAAATGTGCATCATACTTGCAACCATCACAGCGATTGGACTAATCCTAATGAAATGGCATTGCAATTGAAAAACTTAAAACATAAAGAAAAAAAAACCCTGAAAAATTCTGTATTCTGTAATGGGCATGAAAATAAATAACTATAAGCATGAAAACAAACTTTAAAAAAACACACAAGGTGGTACCTCTATTGTATAAAATTTAATGCTTGATAGTAAAAAATCTCATTAAAAACATGCTTTTTGGCAAATATTTTGCTGACACAGACTCTCCTGCATTGATGATTGATGTATTTTTGATCTTAAGGTTGTATTTATACAAAATTGATTCTTTCCCTCCATGTACAACCTATCAAGATTTACACAGGTTTTATCGGAAGGATTTCTTAAGATAACGAATTCAGGTCACCAGAAAAATGCTATAAATTCCACGTTATTAATGTATGCACAATTGTAGCTCAATATGGAGAAGCTATCACATTTTAGGCAGCCCAGGCCAATTTAACAAAATATAATGCTTTAAAATAAAACTTTTCTGATGATCTATCAATCAGCTGCATGTAATTCATATGTCTTGTCTTGATGTGTACTTGCTATCATCTATTGTTTTATGGAGATTCAATTAGATCTGTTTAACTTGTAATCTTCCAACAATGCGACCATAGATAACCTTTCTGTGCCTTCAATGACTCATTGTTTTTATGTTTTGCATCAAGTCTATAATCTGACCTCACATTTATCAATATCCAGTCAATGTCTTTAGTATACCTATCAGGTTTTAATTAGTAGATCTCTATATCTCAATACACTATTTGTTGACAATTAGCTTTTGTCTTATCTCAATAAGCCTTGCCCTGGTAAGATATACGATTCCTAAAAGGTTGACAGGCAATTGTCATGAGTATGTCTGACCTGTGGCTGACAGGTGTGTCTAGGAGGGTGTCGAGTGTCAGCCCCTGTTGTCTCCTCGCTGTCACCTGCTGCTGATAAGCCTCCTCTCTGATCGGTCACGTCACACAGGCCAAGTCACACAGGGGTAGCCCTGATGTTTAAGCGCTGAGTGGAATTGACTCCGACCATGTTTGGGTTTTTGCACAAATACCACATGTATGTTGAGTTGAAACGGGGGTTTGTGTCAGAGTTGTGTGTATCAGAGAGCCGGAAATGCAAGCTTGAGTATGGAGATACCTGAAGTGTTTCAGCGGTCATTGCTTTCGTTATCTGCATATCTTAGGTAAAAAAATGGAATTGTTTTATTCTTGGTTCTTTATCTGCAAAGATGTTTTTAAACATCCAATTTTCGTGTGCTTGTAGTTTCTCTTTTAATTTAAGTCAATGCCATTTTTGTTTCCAATCTTCACTATCGGTAAACATTTTGGTCGTTTTAGGCAAAATTTATAAGATGTTTGCTTCCGGTTACATGCACCTCTGAATTGTGTATACACCTTACATAGAAAACAACTTTTTCTGACAACTCCTTTTATGAAAAGCTTCTTCAATATGCTGAGGCACAGATCTTTTCCCATGCTTCATTTAAGGTCATATCCTGTTAACTGTGTCCATCTCGCTACAACAGAGCCAGTAGTTGGTACGCCATCGCCTGCATCTGATCTTGTGGCCCACCTTCAGTCGCTCCAAGCTGTTACCTTCACTGTAGGCCAGACGGGCCACATGCACTTCCTGGGAGATATGCAAGATTTAATTAAGATAATCTCACTACATAGAAACACTATCAAATACCACAAAAACAGTCATGAAAAACTATAAAAACTGTAGAATATATCTGTATGATGGTGAGATTGGCTCATGTTACATTGAATGTGCGTATTTGAGAGGCGTGTGAGCATGTCCTGTGCAGACATCGGGGAGGAATGTCACATTGTGTCTGTACATACAGTGCAGCATGCAGCATATGTCCCTGCTTGCAGCATGCATGTGTCACTGGTTGCATGTAGATGGCTCATTTACATCCCAACATGCATCCGTTTTGCTTTGGGCTTCGGGATTGGTGCATCTATTTTTCTTTCAGGGGAAAAATATGTCTGATGTCTTTTTTACCTCAAATATTTTATTTTCAGACAATCCAGTTTGCAAGCTGCATTCAGTGGCGGATCCAGGATTTGACCTTAGGGGGGGCGTGGACTTTGTCAACGGGGGGGGGGGGGGGGGGGGGGCAAAAA
>Ga0224511_10001439_pt1 | contig 14389 bp, 10 predicted proteins | sample SF_May12_sed_USG_2_FD_169988 | JGI IMG/M metagenome (GOLD analysis project Ga0224511, IMG submission 169988) | Sediment microbial communities from San Francisco Bay, California, United States - SF_May12_sed_USGS_8_1 | ecosystem: Environmental > Aquatic > Marine > Sediment | place: USA...
TGAAATGACTTACCAAGTAATGTAAAATGATCTATGTCTCTGGTTGCTTTTAAGAAAATCTTAGGACATATTATTTTAGTAAATTTTATGATTTATTTTAAAGTCAATCGCTGACAAGAGAGTATTTTATCAACCTCGTTCTAGAACATTTTATCACGTTCTTATTGTTGTTTATTATCTTTTAACATTAAATGGTTATTTACGTAATCAAATCAAAGTTTTAAGGCTGTGCCTTTTGTTATATTGTACAACGACATTGTATATATAGATTTAAGACTATGTAGAAATAGGCGTTTCCTAAAAAAAATACATTTACATTAATGATATTAAGGCCAGATCATCGCCTTACAGGTTAGGTCATTGTAGTCAGACTATCAACGATAATGTTTTAAAAGTTTGTCTTTACAATTCATGTTTTTGTGGTCAGACAATCACCCCACAGGAAATGTCATTGTGGCAAGACCATCATCTCCTATGTTATGTCCTTTTGGCCAGACCATCACCTCATATTTGTTGTCATTGTGGTGAGACAATAACCTCACTCGTGACGTCATTGTGGACAGACCATCATGTCACATGGAATGTTATTTTGACCAGACCATAACCATAAATGTTCTGTCATTATGACAAGACCATCACCTCATATATGATGTCATTGTGGACAGACCAATTTTTTAAATGTTATGTCATGTGGCCAGACTATCACATCGAGTGTGTTGTTATTTTTTACCAAATCCTCACCTTACATGTTACTTTTCATTACCAGACCATGACTTTTCATGTTATGTCATTGTGGCCAGACATTTACCTGACATGTTTTGTCCTTGTGACCAGATATCTACCACACATATTACGTCATTGTGGCCAGACTATCACGTCACAGATTATGTTACTTTAACCAGACCGACGACTCACAATTTTGCTATTTTGACCAGCATTTTATCCCGGAAGTTATTTTATTGTAGCCAGATGGCCCTCAATTACTCAATTGCTGTCCCTTTTATCTTTTTGAAGTACTTTTTCATCGAAGACGTGAGACATACTATTCTACATGTATACCGTTTTCATGATAATCAAAAGCATGTGTGATTCGTACGGGTTCGTTTGACTCGTGTTGTAACTAACTGATACTAGTGTTTTCATTTTTTCATACAAAACAGATACGATTTGCATAACACGCACAATCTGCTCTTCGAACCGAGATTTTGTCAAGTATTTAAAACGTTCGGTTCCATTTACATTAGGAGCACCTACACTAAACAACATTATGTTTAATCGAAAGTCTTAGACTGACTACAAACGCCGCTTTTGAGCAGCAACTATTTTATTAAAAATATGAATAAAAAGAATTAATACTCTACACTCTTTAAATAACCATGTTTTCAAATTTACAACTAATATAATATTTGTGAATTACCTTTCTTATAATGACATAATTTCATCTTTTAACACTGCCCTATAGAAAACTAGAATAGACAAAACTGTTTAAATATTGCCTGAATGGTCAATAGCATAGTTTATCGCGATATAATGTAACATGTTTGATTTTATTTGCCTAACCGACAATGGTAGGTGTCGATACATCACCCCTTTCTGGTGTTTCTGCTCAAAATAGTTAACGGTTGAAACTTAATACAAAAATATTTGAAATATTTGTAATGGTAAAGGGGCAAAAAAGAAAACTAAAACGATGGAATCAATTATGTTTTGCTAAGCAATGATTATTTAATTCATTTATGAGCATTGGTGAGTAATGCTTTTGTGACAAGTGCGTATAGCGATGGTAAAAAGGTGAACGTAAATACATATACTGAACCTTGTATCCTAGTTTGCGTGGAAGTCAGTAAAACAGTTGACAATCAATTGGTCCGCCTATAACAGTTCACTTCCTGATTTTGAGCTTTTACATTTAAACTGATAAAGCTCGGCGCACATAATTTCACACGCCGCGTTTGCACAGAAGCAGTGACACTATGTTTACAATGGCGACTCTCATGCCTTTGTTCTTAATCGTGTGTTGTACGCAATGCTACGTTTGTTTGACCAACGGGGAACATTCTGGCTTGACCACCGTAGACAAATCTGGCTTGACCACCGTAGACTTTTCTGGCTTGACTAGCGTGGACTCTTCTGGTTTGGCCTCCGTGAACCCATCTGGCTTGACCACTGTGGATCCTTCTGGCTCGACCACCGTAGACCCATTTGGAGGTAAGCTGCGTTTCCATTATTTTTTTTCTATACGATATGCAATATACAATGTATGTATTTTGAACCATAACAAAACGGTTTATCAAAAAACAAAAAGAGAAATTACCACGTCAACTATTATTTTTTGCTTGTTTGTCATCGATTTATGTTTGTGTGTACTTTGAAGTTGTCGTATGTGAATTTAAGCTAAAAAAATCAACATGTTTAATGAAGTTTTCCAATTATAAGAATTTAAACTAAAAATAATGTTATAGTTTTATATATAAATGCACGACAATGCCAGAATATCCGTGATTAGTTTTCTCATTTGTCTTCAAAACAATATTTTCGCAAGTAGCGACTTTTATTTTTATAATCATAAACATTTAATGTAGCTAAATATAATTACAAGCACAATGTAATGAATGAACAATACTTTGATATCTAGATCTATGATTAAACTGTAAGCAAACTAAAAAGAAAACTAAAACGATGCTTTTGTCAATACAAAAAAGTATGTAACAATTGATTCATAATTAAAGGCAGGCAGGCAGGCAGGCAGGTAGGCAGGCAGGTAGGTAGGTAATTAAAAGGCATACTATTTAAAAATGCAGTGTAATTGCTAAGAAAGTATCTAGCACAAAATATATAAAAAAATGAAATTTAAATATTTAATACCATGACATGCTTCCCAATTACCAAGGATAACACAAAAAGACATAGTCTTTATTTCCATTGTGGTCCATGGCATTGGTGGCGTCACAGCAAATTATTATCACATGATATGTCACAGAAGTGTTATAACTTAAAGACATTACATAAATGTATCACATAATGAATTATTGCATAGATAAGAGAAGATGACAATGTAGACCATACCATCCTTAAATACCTTATACAAAAAACTACTATAGATCAAATGTTGAAACCTATGCCGAATAACAATTTAAAAAAATTAAACCTTTGACAAATGGCTCTTGATGGCAACCTTAAACGACTGAAGCTTGTCAATATCTGAACTGTTGGCAGGTAAAGTATTCCATAATTTAGCACCTATAAAACTAAAAGACTTGGAACATAAACCTTTGACCTTGGGCAGACTAAATCCTCCTCTCTGACTAAGCCTAGTGCTATACCTATGAACAGTGTCCTGTGGAACTAGATGGTAATCCATGTAAGCAGGAGCAAGTTTGTGTTTAATTTACACACATGACACAAAATAATATGTTCAACTCTCTTATTTACTGGCAACAAGCAAAATGATGTTTGATGGCCAACATGAGCCCTTGGATTAAGGTCTTAAATAAACCTGATCAACTTGTTCTGTGTACCTTGTAGCTTATTTTTATAGAGTTGGTCAAACCAGTGTACCAGACAGAGCAAGCATAATCAAAATGACATTGTATTAAAGACAAAACTAGTAACATCTTTGTATGCTGTGTGAGGTAATCTTTTTTTGCGATAGAGGAACTTTAGCCTTGAATTAATTTTGCTTTTTTAATAACTGAATCGGCCATACTAGTAACAGACAGGTGTTTGTCTATTGTAACACCAATATATTTAACAGTTGTCGTAGAAAAAGTGTTGTATTATTACACGTTATGTTACGATTAGACTGTGCCTCACTTCTGTTTAGAACCAAACACAATAGACTCCGTTTTACCTAAATGTAAGGAGAGTTTATCATCAATTAACCAGTGATTGACTTACAGTAAATCTTCAGACAAGGCTTTTTCTACCACAGATATGTTTTACCTGAAACTAATATAGCAGAGTCATCAGCATACAATAGCAACTGCTGACATGTCATTGACATAAATTAAGAACAACTTTGCCTTAATCAATATTGCTTCTAATGACATCTGTTAAGTGAATCAAACAGGTATCCGTAGACAAGTTATTCGTAAAACCAGACTGAAATTCATACACTTAAGTCTTATCCTTAAAATATGATTAAACTTGGCCATACACAACCCGTTACAGCATTTCAGATACAATATTTAGAATAGATACTGGTCTGTAGTTTCCAACCGACAATTTATCTTGTTTCTTAAAAAGGGGGCAACTCTTGCCGATTTTAAATCATCAGACACAATGCCCTGTATAAGTGATAAATAATTATATGGGGACTAACAATAATAGGAGATCCATCCTTGACAAAAGGAGAAGTTATGCCAGCTAAGCATGTCGCTTCATTTATGCCTAAGTTGTCAATGTATTTCAAACCTTTACTCTCAGAAACTAACGAAAAGGAAAACACTGGGGAAAACATGTTTGCTTCCATAACTATGGAGACCAGTAGGTAACTTTTCTACAAGTTTACATGCAACTCTTGTATAAAAATTATTAAATGTTTCAGCTATAATTGATCAAAACATATTTTATCATCAATTTTTAAACATACCCTTCCATTAGAGGAGCCTTTCTTAGATAGTAATCCTAGGGTTTTCAATGTTTTTCATAAATATTTAGAATGTTTTATTCTGATTTATAAAGTTTGTAAAATAATCTTTCTTGCGATTATGTACAAGATTCTTAACTTTATTTCTAAAAACTTTAAAACTATTAAAATGTTCTTCAGTTTATTAAATCTGTATTTATCGAATGAACTATATCTTTCCTTGATTGCTTGTAAAATATCTGAGTCCATCAATGGTTCAGTTCTTTGTTTAATTCTTAGCTGCTTAACTGGTTCGATATTGTCAATAACAGATACAAATAAATGTTTAAAACGTTCCCAAGCTTCATTTACACTATCACAAAGTAAAACTGGATTCCAATCAACAGATAAAAGACTAGCTTGAAAGTTCGCTTTGCTATAATTCTTTAAATACCATAGAGTGACATTATTATGTGAACCAAAAGACAATTTTGTAGCTTTTCTAGTACAATATAGAAGATTATGGTCACTAAAAGATGTATGTATTACACCTGACTGACATATTTTATTACAATCTGATGCCAAAATTAAGTCAATAGCTGTACATGTACATAATGTAGAACTAATTCTTGTTGGACCACATATCAACTGTTTAAAATGGAACATATTCATTAAAGATTTTAAACATTGTAAAAGCGAGCAATTATTAGATATATTAATTGTAAAATCAGTATTTAAATCACCAAGCAGTATGTTTTCATATTCTAAAAAGTGAGTAGTGGATGAACTTGAAAAGAGGATAAAAGTTCATCTGTAAATGTGGTCTGTATAAACAACCACATAAGGTATAGTTTTCGGTTAAATAAGTTCTATCCAAGTGGCTTCAAGTTCATCATTGTTTAGGTCCAATCGACTGTTAAAAGATAAATATTGGCGAATGTATATACAATGTACACACTCGTCCCCATTGCGGTTGCTGTCCTTACGCTGAACACAATAGTTAGGAATAAAACTTTCACTGGAACAGTGTTGTCCAAACAGGTTTCACTAATACATATACATGCAGCTCTAGTTCTTCTAGCAATGGCTCTTAGTTCATGAAGCTGTGGAATAAAACTGCGCACATTCACATAAATCATTATCGTAATTTAATGATAACTTAATCAAGCATTTTTTCCTGTCACAAACAGGCTTTTAATGCATATGTTAATTATATAGACATCAATTTTTCATTGATAATTTAAATATAACTGATTCCAAAACCACCCTGTCACCCACCCCACCAGCCAGCTCTTTAAATGAGTAGTATTTTACATAATACTTCACTTTACAATAGCCTTGTATATTTTTTTGAAATGGCAAGAAATGACTGGTGCTATAGTTATTCGTACTAATCAGTAAACATTTAATACCTGAATTAAACTGGTAAATATTATTTGCTTTCGTGTATTAATTTATTTACCATTATAACAACTATACATTCTTTTTTCTTAATATTTTTAATTCTAACGATGAATTTATGAGTAGTAAATTAGGCGTTTCGTAAGATTGCTATGTGAACAGCCAACTGCAGCAATCACAAAATTGGTAAAATATCACGTGTCCACGGCATTCTACCCACCCACCTAAACCCACCGACCCACCAAACTACCCACCCACCTATCCACCTACCGACCTACCCACCCACCTACATACCTACCTACCCACCAACCTAACAATTGATCTATTAATAAAGCAGTGATATAATATAGCTATAACCTCGACCGTTTTCAATGGGATTGCTAGCTTTTTGCGCTTTAAAAATTGGACGTTTGGGCAGTACAGATGATTATTTTTTAACATTTCAATGTTGAGTATAATTTGTGTCAATTTCTAGAATTCAGTTTACAAGACCTCATGGATTAAACTGAACAATAAATGCTTTGTACGAATTCTGAAAGGCTAGCAAAAAGGAATATGCCGCTGTTTCAATGTGAATAGAGAAGCACCCGTCTTCTACAAAATACACTGATATTTTGAACAACACCATCTGTCTATCAAGTCACTTTATAAAAACTTTACATGTAAGTTTTACTTTGTGCAATCGTGTTTACACTAACATTACGCTTACGGCCTTGCACTTCAAAAGAATTAATGCGATATTATATAATTGTGGAAATAATTCTTACCTTGTTGAGCACATATCAGAATCAGAATCAAATCACATTAGTATATTGGCAATAGTGCGTAGACTGTATATATACATAACAGTTATGTGAAAACTCTTAAATATCATTTATAATTATAAAGATGGGTTATTATAAGTAACACGTGTCGTGGAAATATGAATATTTAATGTAATGGGGAACAGTACTTTGCGTTTCAATAACGCTTTAATTCTTTTAATACAGGAACTGTACACATCTGTTTAAAAAGTCCAGAATGTGTATATCATTTATATTATTATTATTATTATTATTATTATTATTATTATTATTATTATTATTATTATTATTTAATTATTATGATTATTATGATTTAATTATTTTGTCTGCACGTATGTTTCTGTTATAGCAATATAATAATCATTGTTTATGAAAGCCTATTGTCCGAAAAAGTGTTAACATATAACGTGTATTTTGTTTTCATTATTAATTATTTTGAAAGCTTTTCGTGCACAAAAGCTAAAACACTCTTCAAGTTCGGTGCATTTTCGACAGTAATTCAATTGGCAAGTAATGTACATCATTGTTCATTTAAATAAACTGTACATGACTCGGCACCCTGTATACCCTTATAAATCACAATTAAACCTTATGAAATATTCTAGGGGGGGGGGTGTTGTTTTTTAATTCGACATGTACCCCTAGATAAAACGTTACATAAGATACAAGTAGTATTTGAAGTGTTCTTTTTTTCTAATTATTAATTTTGATTGACTTTTTCAATACAGACATGTTGTTAAGTTAAGTAATAAGTGCGCCATTTTTTGTTGGAAATACTAATACAAAGTAAACATATACATTTACTCATCAGTTCACAGACGTCATGCATATATGACGTATTTGAAGAAAAAAAATGTATTTATATTAACTAATAATTAAAAATGAATGAAATTTAATTACAACCATCAATGTTACACTGCTTATCACTATTCCGATTATGTTACGTTTCATAACAATGTACGCGAGAGAGTTGTATTTTATTTAACACAAACCTGTATGTATGCTACATTTGGATTTTTTCAGGCCCGAACATAGCCCTCAACAAGCAGACTCAGCAGTCCAGATTGAGATACGATGGAACGTCCGACAAGGCCGTTGACGGCCGGAGGGAGAACAAGTGGGTGCCTGAGTGCGTCCTTACAGCCTGGGAAGATGCCGGGTCATGGTGGATGGTGGACCTTGGGGCGGAGTACACCGTCACCGGGGTCAAGATTTCCACCGTTTCTAGAAATTGTATGTATATTTATGTAATATGACGACTTTCCTTGTTAAATTTATTTATCTAGTATAATTTGCAAGATATGAGAAATTAAACTATAAAATATTTTCTTTTACCACAGTTATAAAATATGCATTGATCATGCACCACACAATACATCATGAACCAAATAATGTGTTGGTTATGTACAGTGCAGTTGTTCAACGTTTTAGACGTTGGTAAAATGTTTATTATTGAAATGTTGACGATTCGCAAATGAAAAATTTAATTGAACTTTGAAATAAAACTGTACTATTTATTTAGACACCGTTCCACGGAATTGGAATATAATATTTTTCAAAACGATTTAAACTTATTTGAATTGTACATATGATCGAGGGCTTATTTTGAGCTCGCAAAAGCCACATGTTCCTAAGTGGCGTTTGTTATTTCTCATATTATTCTGCTCAATTCCAAAAATATGTAACAAGAGCAATTTGTAATCGAATACCGGTAACCATTAATTAGAGCTTGTGAACTTTTAGTGTAACCTACTCGTGAAATATTTTATAATAAATATATTTTAAGCCTTGTAACTCCCCATTACTTTAGCGTTGCAAAACTTTCTCCTACGAGCGTTTTGCAACAGCGCCGTAAAACGCTCACATATTTAATGAAAAGCCTTTTTGGGGGGAACTATGCTCGTTTGACGGATAACGCTCACCAACTGTTTGATGCCATATGAAATCAATGTGTTACCTGTAAAAATATACACAAATGTTATACATAGTCAGTGTGAGTTGTGTACTAAAGAGCTCGCGTTGCTGAATTCAAATTTCGGCCCTTAATATACGAGACATATACACTTTTTTAAGTGGTGCGTATATGTCCAGATATTAAATAACGCTGTATTAATAACTTCAATACGCATGTTGTGAAAACAGTTCGTCTTTTAACATCTCTTATCAAAACATTCATCAATAACTAGCCAAGAACACGCCAATTATCTCGTTAAACAAACAATACACGGTTCTCGTCAATTATCGGGTATCGGACAGTTTCTCATATCTACGGGAGTAGGATTCGTCCCTTTATTATATTTTAATGATGCAATGTAAACAACTATGGTCGCAATATACAGACATAGCATCTTTAAACTGTTAAAGTCATTGCTATTTTAGATGCATGGATGTTTGTTAATAATAAAATATCCCATGTATAAGCTTACTGCAGTTGAGAATTTATCAAGTTGACCATGACCTTATCACAAACATAAAGCGGATACGAATCATAGAAATATGGAATACAAACTTTAGGCATCTAAAGAATAATCTTACAGTGGCTAGTTGATACTACAGCAGTATGACTAGCAGCACTCCGGAGTCAAATTAATTTATTTCACCATGGTATGACTTTCCAAATTCAGTTGTCATGCCATGTATAGGAATACAGTGCGCAACAGGTCAGTGTTGGTTCGATCATGCATTCTTTTGATGGGGTATGTTAAATTATCACAAAACACCATTAGTTGATATGAAAACTTAATAATCTGCAAAAAGTGTACTTGGAAAAGTTTGGAAACATGATCTAAATAAAAAAGGTTCAATATCTTGCCAATGTAAAATCGGAAAGTTCAACTTCTATGTGATTCTCAATGTAGATGTAAATACTTTATATTCCTCAGAGTTTGTTTAATTTACCCGTGCCTTGTTTGGAGATGCCGAAGCTAGAAAAGTATTGTTGTAAGCAAACACAATATAAACGAATATGACAATTGCAAAAAAATAAATGAACAAAAATTGAACATGTACATGTATATTATTGTACTTATCAATGTGTATATTCCAAAATAGCACAAAAAAGCATATTAATCCTAGAAATTATTATTTGCTCTCCATTGTGTATGCATGCATGTCATACTTTGACAAATTCATGCAATTTTAGTTACAACAACATTCTTATATGACAGCACGTTTTTGAAGTGAAATTTGGCCATTTTGGGGGCCATATTTGCCTCCATATTGAATGTTACGCCTTAAAAATCACTGGTACATAAATGAAAAACTAATGTTAGGCTTCTTAAGTATTCACGGTGTCCACTCACATAAAATTACATTAACATATTCGCAAAATCCATTTATTATAATGATAACTCATTTTTGGCTGCCATTTTGGACGCCATCTTGATTTTCTCAAAACGCTCAAAGGTGCCAAGCCGGCACCTGATAAAATTTTATAGGGCAATGTTTCCCTTTTAAGAAAATACCAAAACATTTTCTATACATTTCTATGCCACGTCAGACTGAAATACATTAAATATCTCCCAGACTACACCTTACTGTCAATGAAATCACTAAAGGGTCGGTCTGGGCCTCCCAGTGGCACCGTATGGGAAGCCTAGGAGCGCAGATGAGTGCCTCCCATGGCACTTAAGTTTGAGCCCAGGTGTGCAAGTCTGTTAAAAGCTGTATTATTTTATGTTATTTCTATAATTTTTCTCCAATATTTATATGTATCTCCTGAAATATGCACCCCCCACAAAAACAACAACAAACAAACAACCCCAATCATTGTCTTATTCGCTGTGGATGTCACGGGCCATTTTGTCATGGTGCCCCTAAACTTGACATATCTACATTGTTTGCAACATTCTTTATCTTCAATTTATATTGTATTAGTCATGTCCAGTGTTTCATGATTTTATCGAATTTAGTGCCACACTTTAAAAACAATACCAAAATTTTAAGTACGGTGCCCGGACAGTCGATGTTGAAATCCTGCGATTTAAATTTAAACAAAATCGTTCGGCGCCCGTCCGATGTCTGCAAACGCCTTACCGTGCTAGGCCAATGTCACATTACCCTCAGTAACCCTACGAAACGCCGTACAGGCGCCGAATAATTTTTAGTTGTACCTAAACTTCACCGGGCACCGTTCGATGTTTAAACTGACTTTTTATCGTTTCATTCTGCCGCCGGCCCGGTGCCGTAGAATCGATTTTGGTGAAATAGACATTGTACGGTGCCAGTAGATGATTTGTGATCATAGCATAAGGTGATGTAGGGGTAATGCTGATGAAATTGTAGAGGAAATAAAAGTGTTAATTAAAAATGCTTGGTCTGTGTGGGGGTGACACACATTTTAGAATTGATGGCTAATGTGTTTTGAAGAAGATGTTTAGGCGATCGTTACCCGTTGTTAAGTAGACTTTTTATCGTACAACGCTGCAAAACGCCACAAAACGCACGCGAGTGAGCGTTTTGCGACGCGAACGTAATGAGGTGTTACAAAGCCTTTAGGTATTAAAAATGTCGTCTGTAAAAAACTGCGCTGGTTTCACGGCCTGCACATTTAATAAGGTGAGGCCAAATAGCCTATGCGTACAAATATAGGTTTTGTACCGGCAACAACGCTATGCACACAGAGAAAGATTTATTTGATCGACGCTTCTCACATTTTTCCAGACGACACATTGGCACTGCTTAACATGGTGTTGTGAATTGAAATCGAAAAAACAACCCAAAAGTATTTTTAGTGACAGTTACACGAAAAGTGATGGTCGTTAAAACGAAAGATGCTTTATTCGCTGAGTGATAATACAGACATAGGAAATAGCGAGTGGACGGTCGTATAGTCGCGCAAGCGGGTGGTCGTTCAGACAGTCGGGAGGTAGTTCAGGCATTGTGAGGGACGTGCGGGCGGTTGGGCGGATAATTAGGCCTGTGCGTTCAGGCAGTCAATCGGGCGGTGGTTCAGGCAGTCAGGCGGTCGTTAAGGTAGCTCGGTGACCCGATATGCATGTGTTTATGAGGTGGTTCAGGCAGTCGGCTGAAATTTAAAGCAGTCGGGTAGGCGGGTGGTCAGGCGGGCGGGCGGGCTCGCGATTCGGCAGTCAGTCATGTGGGCGTTTAGAAAGTCAAGCGGTAGGGCAGTCATTCCGGCTCGTTGTTTGATTGGCGCTGACGGAAGGACAACGTGGATGTGTTACGGACGAAGGGACTGACGGGCGGATAGTCGAAGAGACGGAGGGACGGAAAAACTAAAGCCCCTGTTGTTATGATAAAGGTTTTCCATTTATTAAGAACCAAGTGGGGCTATTTCTAAGTCCAGTATATAAGTCATACAACATATACTAAAGGCATAAATTTAGATTCAATCAAACTTTTTACGAATATGAATAGCGCAAAATTTACGAAAACACATTTTTAAAACAATTAATTTAACAATTCTTGTTTTCCTGAATAATTATAAATATTCTATATAAAATGGAGTATTTGGCACGTTTTACGTGATCTACAAATACTGTACACACACAAAGAACACACACATAGCACACACATTAGCACACACATAAGCACACACATAATCCAAAAAGATTAAATTAAAGACCGAAACGAACTGAACTGAACAGAGCAGATCAGAACAGAACAGAATATTATATTTATATTAAATAAACATGACGTACATTTTCTACATTAGGTCGACTCGAATCATGATCGAACGTTTACAAACAATTATTTTGTCGCATGTTGATAAATATGGACCGGCGTAATTTCAAAACACAATTACAATAAAAACACAAATTCCACTCCATCAAATCTAAACTTTTAAAAGTCTTCTTTGGTCTGTTAAAATAAATCAAGGTGAGCCATCTCCCCTCTCTCATCTCACACGCGCACATGTTTTCGTAATGCTGTATTTAAAAGATGTATAGACCGAAAGCAGTAGGAACCGGACCAGTACATGAAATGCAAACAATCACATTTTTTTGCATCAAAATGTGAGTTTTCACCACATAACAATGACCGAGCTTGTGTTTAGTCACATAGAACACTATTTGAGCGTATAAATTTGTGTTGTGAGCAAAAAAGAGTCACAAAGTGTCTTTACCGTGTGTTGTTTAATTAGAAATATTATTTATGCCATTTAAACAATGAACTGCATTTAAAACATTGCATGTGATAGACTCTGTTACAGTAATTTACGCATAATGATTGTTTATTTTTGTTTGATGAAGCATTCGGAAGTATATATGGTTTTCTTAAATGTATCAAGAGAAAAAAGAATTATTAAACATTTTTTGAGGTTGTGTAATTTGGTTAAATTGTTTTGTATTGATCGTCACATAAAGCAATTACTCATACATTTTATCACGGGGATCTGATTTCGAAGAGGCCCATATCTCGAACTGAACTGATGCAGTTTTAATAAATGAGTCAATGGAAATAAAATCAAACTAAACGAATATTTGATCGAGGTTGTTGATAAGACACAGTGGTTTTTAAACAGTATTTAGTTTGCATTTATATTAGCCGTTTAATTATTGAAAAATGTATACATTTTCCTAAACAAATCAATTAACGGATGCAACAATTCTTTTCACGAATACTTAAAACATTTTTTTGCGAACAAGAAGTATTGAAAAGTAGTATAATCCCAAAATCTGGTAATTCATTGGAAATGCACCATGTATTTAATAGGAAGTATTAAGGTTATGTATAGAATTAAACAATCTGGAAAAAAATTAATAAGATATATGTAAATGATAGCTGTAACTGCCTAATGCTATATTAAAAAAGAGTTGTTCTAATTCATTCAATATTAAATCACAAGTAAGTGTAATGACAGGTATTTGGGAAGTATTTATGTTTATATACAAACTATAAAAAATTCAATAGTGGATACGTGTAATTCATTATGTAGGCGACGATGTGTTTTAAATTACAGACCCTCGGTATTGGTTCAGTGGATTTAACATTACCGGAAGCGCCGGTAATGGAGGCATGGCGATACCGCTATACCAAGACGCCACACCTGACCAAGATTGCGATGTATACCCAAATGCAGGCACATCCGTCTGCAGCGACGTTATAACGATCCCCATCAACAGTGCTCAACCGGTTCAAAGCATCACTATCTCTCATTGGAAGTACATCCTTTTCTGTGAGGTTGAGGTGTTTGCAGGTAAGATATTATATTATTTTGTAATAAAATACAATACAAATATACAACACTAATACTTTAAAATATTTTCATCAAATCATTCACTGCAATGCTATGTAAAAATGAAATTAATCAATCAAGTACATCCAATAATGTGCAATTGTAAAACGTTCTAAAACATATATGTGTCCGAGTCTGACATTTTGGGTCCAAATGGCAATTTAAGCGATATTAGGAATGTGGTATCGTTTGAAAGGGAAATGTTTGAAGATTCCAGTTATAGTTATATAATAAAAAAATCCTTTTATTTATGTCAATATCACCACTTTGAAATACATGCCTGAAACATCATAAACGGTGCACATGTCAATTATATGGCCATTACAGTTTAATCAATGAATTAATGGTCGTTTTAATAAGATAATTTTGCAAAGATATGATATATTTATATCACTTGAAAATAATTTTGTCACTGAG
>Ga0224511_10001440_pt1 | contig 14388 bp, 11 predicted proteins | sample SF_May12_sed_USG_2_FD_169988 | JGI IMG/M metagenome (GOLD analysis project Ga0224511, IMG submission 169988) | Sediment microbial communities from San Francisco Bay, California, United States - SF_May12_sed_USGS_8_1 | ecosystem: Environmental > Aquatic > Marine > Sediment | place: USA...
GTGACAGTCGGAGTCATACCATGACTAATACCTTCAGTAAATTTAGTGGTCAGGAGATTAGTAGGCGTACTGGGTGATTCTTTCAACGGTCACGCCATAGAGTTATCCCCAGTTAGGGAGGATATTTCGATGGCTCGCATAATGTCTCCGGTGTTGAATTACCTTATTGGTATTCATGGAGGCTGGTGCATTGTTTGATACGTGGAAGTACATGTCACTCATAAATGGAGTTAGCATTGCCCAAGTTTATGTGTGCTTGAATCTAAACCGGGTTGCTAATCTCAGCGTACATGCTCACCAAGATTTCAAGATTGCTGTCGCCTGTTGTATGTAAACATCATATGCGTATAAAAAGCGCCGGAATAACCGGCTCGACTTAAAATTTCTTTGGATGTTGCAGGTTACAGCGCGTGCTATCACATACTATCTCGACGTGTCAGCAGACTGCACACGTCGCATTGTTGCCGTGGGAGGTGCTATCAAGGCACTGTGCAACAAACTTAAGATTACCGATAAAAGTTCGAGGACCAGTAAAGACTTGGCTGAACAGTGCATCAAGGTACAGTACTGAGGTTTGAGTCAAGAGTTAGAAAGGGTTGGTTATGCGATGAGATTTCATCTGATTACTTGACCTGTATATTCATAGTGTTAGTCTTTAACTCTAGATGTATAACTCTTTATGTACATGTATGGTTGTGTGTATTGTGCAACCGAGCATGCATTTGAGGCCCATGTTTACAACCAGTTTAATTAACTACATAGAAAAAATTTAGCGTTGAATTGGTCACTGGTTTGGCTCAGAGCCAGTAGGTTGTGGTCTGACATGAGGTATGTTCGTGTATAGCCTCTCTTGGAACACGATTCGATTCACAACCTCCAGTGAATTGTTGAGTGGCTAGTGGTTTAGGTCAGTGCAGATTAATCATTCGGATTATACCAGAATGTCATTATTTCATCCTAGAATTAGAGTAGTCTATATTCGTGACAGGAAACCAGTCATGTTTCTATATATAATTTACATGTTCAAATTCTTGGTACCAACCATCTAACTATACAATATGCACAATATGCGACCCTTTGATCAACTTCCTAGATATATACATTAAATACTGTCTACAATTGTTCACCTCATCATCAGATCGTAAAGGTGAATATATCCTGGTTTTGTATCTCCTTACAAATGATTATGTTACTGATGCTGCTTAGTAGGGTTCTAGAGCGCCTACAGGTACATACTGGTAGCCGAGCCACTAGGTAGGCCTGTTTACTAAGTATGCCCACTTACCTACCACTGGGAATTGGCAGGATTTCAACCCAATTACATATTCAGATTTGTAATCCTAATGCAATGAAAGCCTACTCAATCTATCAGGTTGGCTAGCGCTAGCATGTGCCTGGTACAATGGATCATCCAGCATGCTGGCTATATTACTATGAATATATGGATAGACAATCGAAAGCGAGCTGATTTGCCTCTGGCATCACAAAATAGATGTGAATTACACAGGAATCACTACAATTATATCACAAGTTGTCTTATCTTTTTGTTTTAAGGATGAAACTCTCCAAGCTCGTATGTGCATGATGCGTATACGCGTGTGAAGTTTTACGCTCTCCCACTAAAGGTCGGAGAGTGTCGGTCGACCATAGGTCTTTTCAATTAATTACTCCTTCGGCGACATCGCAGTGGGTAGAGGTGAAACTTGACTTCGATTGCTGAATTTTTCCCAAATGCAATGGCAAAAGCGAACTCAACGCAAACGTGCGCATGTTGGTAGGAGTTACGGTCACGTGATCAAAAAGTACGCGTAGCAGACAGATACTCGTTTGGTGAGTTTTATCCTAAAGGGTGAACAACTTCAGCGCACATTAACGGAATTGTCAACCTTTTCGTTGAAATTTACTGCGAGTCAAGTGAAACTGCTCTGTTTTGATGACGTCGGAACTCAATGAGACTGTCCGGTGGGTCAGCCTTGTGCTGCGGCCTGATTGTTGATCCATATATTCATATCAATGGTTGACAACACAGCATAGTTTTCTACACCACAGTAAAGGCTCTCTTGATTTTAGGTGCTCGAGTTTGTTGTTACCAGAGAGTCCGGGTCGGTGTTTGAAGCAGGAGGCATCAATGCTGTGCTCACTTTCATCGCCGAGAATGGCACCAAAGTACACAAGGACACACTGCATTCATCCATGTCTGTGAGTGATGGCCATTACCCATCTACGACTACACAGGAATAATCACTACAAATAAGTCATTCGCTGTCAACCTTATTTCATCAGGACCTGTTTTAGCCTGAATGGGTTCGAGTAAATAGGGAAGAGTTCCTGCTTTTCTCTTGCTTGCTTGCTTGCTTGCTAGGACTTTCCAAATGATTGAACACTGTGTTAATCCGATACCACTCGCTGGGGTGACTAAACCAGTGGAGACCAGCATGTTTTCCAGAGTTTGATGCTTGGTGATAGAGTTTTCTTTTTTGAAGGTGGTGTCGAGACTTTGTGGTAAGATCGAACCTTCAGGAGAAGGATCTGCGTCGCTCACAGATACAATTGGTTCACTTTCTGTTCTCCTAACACATGAGGACCCGTTCGTAAGTTCTCATGCCAGCTCTGCTGTTTCAACACACTGATTAGAGGCAGTCTGTTTGTCAGCGATTAAAAAGTTTACAAGCCATGTAAGAGTGTGCTTTCAATAAAAGGAGAATGAAATTGGGTTGAATGGGATAGTGGGATACTTAAGTGTGGACATCAAAACGATTTGGCTGTATCTTTTGCTTATGTCTGAGGCGTATATTGAGACAATTTGGATTGAATCAGTATGAACCAAAATGATGATATCACGAAATACATAGGGTTTGGTTTTTGTGATTTTGGCATGTGCGGTGTTCCACTATTTTACATGGCACTAGTGTTGGCCACTGCTACATGTACAAACATGTCTGTTCACACTTGTTGCATAAACTTGTTCACCCTAATTTCTTTGCACTGCACCTCACTAGCAGAACCTGGGGAGGGAACCGATATAGCCTCACAGAACTCTTTACACAACAAATTCAGTAAATTGTCACAGCTAACATCCCAGTGGTACAGTTTATCGCGTTGAACGAGTATTCAATATGATTCGGATACTATGTGAGTCACTACTGTTTAAAGTCAAATGTCTGTCAAGGTTGACAAGCTCTCCTAGGAGTTGATGGTTGTTTGCGCATTCGACAGCACTGTCTTGCATCATTTCCCCGTCCACTTCTTTCCATAATCGGGATGTCATTCACTGAGTTTGGTCAGGTTTATAGTCCTGGAGTTTTCTCTCAAGTGTCAGTCATCGCCACCCAGATTTTTAGTCAATGCGTAATGTAAGTGTAAAAGTCTACTACTTTGAGACAAACTCTGAGTCTTCTAGGAAGCGGGATAGAGACATACAGTGGGCAGGTTTTCATAGCGATATCTTACATTGTTATATCAAAGGAGCAGTGTGTCACAACCACATAGGTTGGCTATTATGTGGTGGCTAATTTTCCTCAGGTGTCCGAGGGGGCGTTGAGATGTTTTGCTACGCTCGCCGACCGATTCACACGCCGAAATGCGGACCCGGAACCATTAGCAAAGAACGGTTTGATCGATGAGCTGCTGCGCCGACTGACCGCTGCCGGTGGGCCCACCAACTTGAATACATCGTTGCCGAGCGGAGGAGGCAACACACCAGACCCGAAGGCTTCAGGTAGAAAACCTCCTTGTTCCTTTTACTGTCTCATTTGGTAGATCAGATCTCAGTGTCTCTGATCCACTCACATCGGTACTAAGATAGTAATGACGATAGGGTAGGACATAGAGTTATATGGAATAACTCCATGAATATGGTGGATATCACCATCAAGCCGGTGGCTTGTATTCAGGACGGTCGATGGTGTGTGTCTCATAGAGAAGGTTACACTATGGGTGCACTTCATCATTTCCTGTTCTGCGGAGCGAATCAGAGATTTCTGGCCCAGTTTACGATCCAATAAGTCTTCACAGCTTGATAACTTACTATTCTGGGAGTAGATCTAGTATTTATGAATGCTTTGTAAAGCGCAGTGAATATTTTCTACTGTTCACTTAAAGGTTGGATGACGAGGCCAGTCTTTTTTGGCTTATCGGAATCGGTGTGTCTCAAAACCTACCCGAGTGCAATAAAAGTTCATACTGAACAGACAATGTAGTAAAAAGTACAGTTAAGTGTTGGAATTCTCAAATGAACTTTTATTTAATTGAAATTTTCCCACGTGACATCACAGCAGGTCCAAGTTACTTCATTTGCGCGCCCGAGCGATGGGTAGCCAAAGTCAAACTTTTAAAACTTTGTCACACTTCTTGCTACTGGGATAGAAGTATGACCGTGAAATGGACCCAAAACGAAAACAAACGCCTATGAATTCACTGAGTTTAGCTTAGTCTTAACTCTAGTCTACCTCGCAATCGTAAGCGGCACTGACTCGGTGATGGTGCATTCACCGAAAACAGTCTTTCACTTTCAGTCAGTGTTTGCGTAAGTAACTAATGGCCAAACATCAGTTCATATTGCGTAGACAGGCCAGCAGTATGCTTGCAATCTAGTCTTTTTCCATGTGACTGTTTGATGCTGTAATCTGTGCGGTGTTTACCAGCTGAAGCCATGGCGTCAACTCTACCATTTAGTATGATAGTTATGGCAGGTCACGTCTATCACTGGGGATTTCCGGGCAATATCGGCCAAACACGGCTCTCTTTACGTTTGCTTTTGGCAAGCTGGAGCAAGTTCTCCCATACTCTGCGCTTGTGCACAACCTCAGGAATGTGTCCGCGGTGATGGGCTGCCCCAAATATTGGGACACCCTCTGGAAGGCCTGGTAGAAAATGGCCAATTTTGAGTGGCCATTGACTAGTCATCAAGCTCCAATATGATACATCATCTGAATGGTCAATTAGGCTCCGCCTTTTTAAAAACATTTTCCAGAGGGAGCCAATTTTGCCATCTTCAGTGCGGATTTAAGGGCATTTTTACTGTGCCCATTGCACTATTATATTCTAATCAGCAAAAAGAATTTGCCTCCTCCAACCTTTAAACAAGGCGAATCACTGCACACTGCCTGGGTGAACCATGTTGAGTAAATAGGTGATCTTGGTCGTTGAGTGCTCTGCTACTCCATATAGCTGGGATAGATTGTTAGTATTATACTGTGCGAATAGTGCAGCCATCAAATGGGTCAATATTGAAAGTCACTGTGAAGACCAAAGGCGTTTTCGGACAAGCTAGTGTAGCCCTAACACGTTGGGTAAAAGAGGGCTCTATCTTTATTTTAATTCTAGTGGCCCGCGCGTTAGCCAAATATACTAAAATCATGCGGATGCGAAAATTTGCGTTGACAACTAAATAAAAAGCGAAACTCTAGGATAGGATATTTTATTCACATGGATAACTTAATAAACGTTAGTCTGTCCGAACAGCCGTGACAGCGAGTCAATGAGTTTTTCTCGCTATCGCACAATAGGCCCCGATTCGCATCGACCTAACGCATTCGGGCAGAAAACTCCAACACATATGTTCAAATAGTACGGCGCGTTGCCGAACATGCCGAATTGCGGCATACGCAGCACATTTGTATGATAACTGATCGGAGCACTCTTACTGGTTTATAGAGTATCCTCTCTTTGTGCTAAGATTGAGCCTTCCCATGAATGGTCTACAGAGGGTCACTCCATTTACCTGCTTTGTTTGGGCACGGGCATCGCGTGCTTCAGGCGCGCGAACAAGCATCCTCCCAACCTCACATACACAGTACGGTCTGAATGGCTAGACTGTATCCATGTTACTCGGGTTTCTTGTAGGAGTCTCCACCGTAGTGAGTCTACTCTCTACGTTATGTCGTGGAAGTCGCACAATCACTCACAACCTCCTGCGTAGTGATCTGCTGGATAGCATTGAGGCGGCGCTTATGGGCAATGAACGGTAGGTGATTTGTTACTATTAGTGCAGTGGGTTGGCTCATACACAAAATGAAACTATGATTTTATTTGTGGCTTGTATTCTTGGACAATCATGCGTATTGCGATCGCGATCCGATTGCTTGTTCATTGTTTATGCATGTAAGTTACATGTTACAAGTTACATGTATATAAAAAAGGCTGAGTATGGGGGTTATCTGGCAAGGCAGATAACAGCTGGGAACGGGAAGAGTTTAAAGTGTAAGTTAGTTTGTCTGGGCCAACTCACACTCTACCAGGGCACCTGCTGATTCAGTGTGAAGCACCAGCTACAAGACTGAACGGATGGTCAACGGATGGGGTCGGTCAACCTAAGCCGTCTGCTCCCAAAAGGAAGAGGTGGATCTTTTACAACTGTGGAGTGATTTTGACCCTAATCCACTGGTTGGGACCTCCATTTTTTTAGCATGGAGATCCGAACCCACACTAGCAATTTGGAGTGAGAGGCTTGCTAAAGGCCCATACCAGAAAAACACCCCACCGGCAGTGGGACTCGAAGCTGCAATCCTTAGATTGCAGATCCAAGCTTTTACCAACTGAGCTATCCTGGCTCTCATGTATATATGCTATTGATGATTCTCTATATATTTTGCAGATGTGTTTTGGATACAATGAGATTTGTGGATCTACTTCTCGTTCTGGTATTTGAAGGTCGAGATGCTTTACCAAAGAGTGCCCCTGTGGGCGGCATCAACTCTGCTGGTTAGTGTTGGGTATAATAAATGATATATAATAAATAATGATATGAACTGATTTAGTATGGTGATTCGCTGATTACTTGTCACTAGTTGTTTGGAATTAAGGTTCAAATTGAATACAAGCACCCTTCTGTCAACTTGGTCGTGCTTGACTGTCTTTCATCTCAGCGCGGCCAGAGGCGGCTGTGTCAGTAGCTTGGGCTGAAAGCAAGGGCGTTTGAAATCAGCATAACCCAGATTTTTTTGCAGGCGGTTCGAGTTCTAAACTGGACTCTAGCGGTGAGCGTTCTCACCGGCAGCTGATAGACTGCATTCGTAGCAAGGACACAGATGCCCTCATAGAGGCCATAGATAGTGGAAGTAAGTCTCAACGAGACCTGACCATGATGAGTTTTACTCCAATTTTTGTTGCCGGATTTCTTATTCTATTACCCAAATGAGTTTTAAGCTATATTCTCTGCCTGTCAGTTGAGATTTTCACTGTTGACCTCTAGGTTGCGCGGTGTTATGCAATTCTCTAGTCTGCACGCTTGTAGTTGCTTTGGGCGTTTTTCCCCATTGTACCATGACAATGACTCCAAATTGCTAGTTTGTGTGTTACTAATTTTTTGTGGTTCAGGTTTTGAAGTTAACTTTATGGACGACGTTGGCCAAACGCTTCTGAATTGGGCATCAGCATTTGGAACGCAGGAGATGGTTGAGTTTTTGTGCGAAAGAGATGCTGACGTAAATCGCGGTCAGCGGTCATCTTCACTTCATTATGCCGCCTGTTTCGGCCGCCCCAAGATCGTCAAGACACTACTTCAGGTGAGGAAAGAGTAAATGATAGGCGATACATGCTTGGATAAGACTTGACCTTGCGCTGGTTCAGTGAATATATGAATTCTCAAGACCAGTGTATAGAGTGCCTGATGCTCTAGATTTTGTTTCCCATAACGCTGTAGTCGCTGGTGCATTCATTTGTATTAGAATAATAAAAGTTGGTGGCTTATTTGTGTGTGCCTTTTGTCTCAGGCTGGAGCCAATCCTGAGCTAAGGGATGAAGACGGCAAGACTCCACTAGATAAAGCTCGCGAGCGGAATGATGAAGGTCACAGAGAGGTCATTGCTATCCTACAGAGTCCAGGTACAATACTCGCATTCTCACAGATTCTCCGGATATGTAAATATTGAAATACAAAACCCTCGGCAATACCCAGTCTTTTATCTGATAGGATAGAATAAGTCTATTCCCTCCTATCCCATTGTTTCCTATCATATTGGGTTTACATTCTAATTCATTTTCAGGGGAATACATGGTTCCTATTGAGAGAAAAGCAGCTAAATATAGTGATGTGGCCAGTGAAGCCTCCACCAATGCAGAGAATGCAGCCAATCGAGCCTGCAGCAGTAAACCTGGTGGGTTACTTGAAATATAAAATAATAGAATTGATAAGTTGCATGGCGGTAACGATGTTCAGTTTTTGTACTTTGGAAGACCCTTTTAGAAAAAAAGGGAATACTCTCGACAATTAAGCTGCAGGATTCTATCGCGACTGCTCACAATTGAAGACATGGAGGTTGCAAAGACTTGGTGTATAAATACAGAGATCCATCCGACTGGCGAAGGGGATATCAGAGAATTCAATAATGGGAACCGTACTTACTGATTTTTCTTTTATGCCAGCCTTGAGAACAATGTAAAAGCACGTAAACTGATGTAGGACCAAGATAAAACCATTATTAAGGGAGCGCGCAATGGTCTGTCGTACAAACTTAAAAACCGTTCTCCCTCGCCATAGCTCTGCAGTTGCTGTCGCGTGCAATTAATGGGTATTGTCTACCTTTTCCATAAAATTTACAGTGAGTCCAATAAAACTTTTCCGTTTTGATGAGCCGACAACTTAATGACTTACTGAGACTGTCCCGTGTGTTCAGCCTTGCACTGCCGACTGATTTTAGATATATTTATATGGGGACAGTGGATGGATGGTGAGCGTTTATCGTGTTGTAGAAGCTGTGGATGAAGAGATGGAGGAGAAAGGAGACCGGGAAATCGCTCCTGTTTTCGTGCAGAGACTCCTGCCCCTGTTTGCCCAGGTGTACTCTGGGACACTCGTCTACTCAATCAGGTGAATGGACAGTGCCAATCTTCTTTATAATTATTGAAATGAAGTCCCATTATCCTATTTCAATTGACGGAGTATCAACCATAGGTATTTGGCATATTCGGACTAGCCCATATTTGTCGACCAGTGCGGTACTGCCCGAAAATGTGCGCATTCAACTTTTTCTGCTCATTCAAACCGCGCAGTATGCATCAAAGAGGAGACAACTTGGGGCAAATTATGTATGTATAGCATAGCATCGCGAACTGTGTCATAGTTGCTCAGCAATTGCAATGATTACCACATTACTTATCAAATTAAGTCATCTCTCCCTATTTCTGCACAGAAAAGCGAGTCTGACACTGATTCGGAAGATGATTCATTACGTTTCACCCAGTATTCTGGGGGATATGTGTGACTTTGAGGAGGATGGCAAGCCGAAGACATTCCCTTCAGAGCTGGTCGCTGTTCTGGCCAGTGTTATGGATTCAGAAGTACGTAGCAGTTGGTTAATCATCGGGGCGCGTCAATTTTGACATTAGTGCCTGCCGCTCAGATAGGCAGACTTCAGTCGGTTTCTCTTCTGTTGTTAATTGGTCTCTTTCTGCTTGTATCGGGCGATTTCATGGGGTATTAAATTTAGGGGGATGCTGTGTAATGTCGTGATAACAGAACTTTCGATATTGGTGTAAATTTGGACGTCGGGTGTCGATCGATCTCAAACACCGATTGGTGACTTGGTTTTATTACTGAGCTTTCTAATCTGGGCAGGGTAGCCCCCTTTTCACCCTTATTGAAAAGTGTTACATGCCCTGGGATGGTTCAGTGGTAGAATGCTCGGCTCACTGATCTGCTTGAGGCGCAAAAGAGAAATATCTAACCCGGCAGCTTCACCATATCGGTGAAGAGGTTATATGAAAAGAAAACTGATTGATGATTGGTGGACTAATTCATGACCAACTGGCTCCTATTTGACTTTCATCTGTACTACCAGGAGGACGATGATGGTCGACTGCTGGCCCTGCAGATCTCGCAGGATCTGCTAAACAAGCAGAAGGAGACTTTCCTCGATCACTTTGCCAGACTTGGCATCTTTCATAAAGTTCAGAATCTAGTCGGTGACACTGCGCCTGAGAGAGAGGAAGAGGATATGGCCTGCGGTGATAAGGCTAATACTGTGAGTACGACGAGTCACTGGTATCGTGGGGTAATCCGGCTTCATTCAGACCCGGGACCTACTACATACACTGTGAGAATGAGCTCCCCGCATAATTCCTAGCCCCGATCACTCCAACAAGCCTCTAGCTTAGGAAGTCCGTAAAATATGGTGATCAAGTGCCCTAGTAGAAAAGTAAAAAACCCTGTCTAAATATGGTGTGTACCAGCATAATTCACAGCACTCCTGCACAAACTTTTCTTTTCCGGCTTGGTATTTCTCTATTATTTAGTATGTGTTTGTGGAGATATTTAATGTGCTATCCACTTTCAGTCGGATGTTAAGCGCGAGGACGCCTCAGAGATTCTGGCCGGTCAGGCTTATAGTTGGCACGACTGGTGCCTGGCGCGTGGTAAGGACTGTCTGTATGTATGGTGCTGGGCAGCGGCCCTCGAACTATCAAACGGAAGCAACGGATGGTTCCGGTTTATTCTGGATGGCAAGCTGTCTACCATGTATAGCAGTGGCTCTCCTGAAGGTGGCATGGATAATTCAGGTAAGATGTGCGCCGTATTTAGAGCGAGACAAGACGAGATCATTTTTATATCAATAGCTTCATCTTAGGGTTTTAGTCAAGGGCTCTTTTAAATACTCACAAAACAACGTTTCCGTAGATTTGAGGTAAAAAAATAAAACCAGGAGGATTATTACATGATCAGGACTGCAATGCTATCGAGAAAAAATCATTGAAGGGTAACTTTAAAGGTCTGCAAATGACACTCATCATGTCTTCTGAAGCTCTCCCGTGGGCCTAAGTACTTTGATGATAGACAAGTGGTATTTAACGGCTTATTTGAATGGTTGCAATGTTTCTAAAAGCCCGGACTGGTGCTAACCAGCGTGCCTCACAATTTGCAGAAAACCGTACCGAATTCCTGGAGAAACTAGAGAAAGCGCGATCATCAGTGAGCAGTGACTCACCGCAGCCGATTCTGTCTCAGCCGAGCAGCAACACTGTCAGCGTAGGTAACTGGTGTCTTATCAGCCGGAAGGATGGGGAGCTTCGCATCATCAACACAGATGGCCAGCAGGTTTGTACTTGGCCTCGCTCACTGTAAGGGGGAATTTCCTATGCCATCTGATGAAAGGGAAGATTGTTCATACTCCGCACCATGTGACTTGATACAATTTCAGAATAGAATTAGTACAATCGCATAACAGAGACCAAGCCGGTAGGGAATTAGCAGCAAGTAGCACCCCCAGCCCCCATTCGCAAGTAAACATAAAGATAATAACATAAAAAGTGTGCTCAAGTGGCTTTCATGATGGGGGTGGGTCGTTAAGATCATGTTACATCAGCAGATGCTGAGATTTTTCCCTAGAATGTCATGGTAAAAAAAAAGGCGAAAATTGTTCCTTAGCCACTAATGACTGTTGGGGAAACCGCTGTTAGGAGCTAACTTGTACTGGCAACTGTGTAGCTGAGGTGGATGAACAGCGGGAGAGTTTTTGAAAAAAAAATCGTTCACCCATCAGGTGATTGGCTGAGGGCCAATCTTTACCTAGTTATGATATACCTGAAGAAAACTGAATATAATCAAATCACTTGGCCATTACTTTTACCATTACCTAGTTCTTTGACCATTTTGGACATGGCTGTAATGTAACCGGGCTTGTTGTTTGCCAGCAGGCCACCATTCTCAAAGACGACCTGGCTGGATTTATGTTTGAGAGCAACCGTAACACTCGTCATACATTCAGTGCGGAGACGTGTCTGCCTTCGGAGATCAGCGCGGGCTGGTCGAGCAAAAAGGATAAAAAACTGCAGAGCAAAGTAGAGAGGCTTAAATTACAGGTAAGAAAAAAATTGAAACCTGTAATGTTTGTTAGCGGAGACGTACATCCCGAAATGTGTCATCGTATTGAATATCTGTTAAACCCCTGCTATACGATCCCGAGGCTGGGCAGATACCACCCAGAGCTTGTCATTCGCCGCAAAATTCGATAAACTGGTAACATTTGCAGTGGAAAACTCCAATTTATACAGGGACTCGACTGACTAAGTGGGCAGGAGCTGGCGGAGTTTAGCCCCCCCTTCTAGTTTTAATAAGATACTACTGTTTTTTCACTATCTGAACACTCTGCTGCGTTGGCTTTAGGTTCAGATGTTGGCTAAGGATCTCTATGAACGGGAATTAAGACCAGCAGAGCACCATCCACGTGGTATGGCGCTCAGACTTGTGGCCATCTCAGAACAGATTGATCTTGCCTGCTCCAAACAGATGCTTCGTGATCCAGGTGAGAATCCTCCCCCCCACCCAGTTAGACTACTAAAATCATTGTTATTCTCTGCAAACTTACTAAAAAAGCTCCAACCTCTCGGCTTGTCGTTTGAAGTAGTCACCTAACTCGTTTGGCCCGAGTTTGATTCCATCTTTGCGTGCTACTTTGTGCTTCCTTCTTTGTGCTAATTGGATCACCATGATCGGCCACCCATAGAGTACCAAGAATATGCAGCAAACCACTGACCATCCCAAGAAAAGCTATTGGCCCTATCTTATATAACTGCAACTCTACGAGTCAAGTATTTAGTAATTGCTACTCGGTTCCTGCCCTATTCAGCACACCGCTGACTCTGATTGGTTATGATTTCTTTGTTTTAGTTTGGGAGCCGATGCTGGCAGCAGCTCTCTCTGATCTGGCACAGCTGTTTGCCAATGATCACACGGTAGCCGCCTATGAGATTCAGAGTTCCGGCATCGTGGAGACTCTTCTCTCCAGCCTGAATCCCATGGAGAGTGGTGTGACAAAACAAATCTTCAGCGACCGAACAAACACTTTCAAGAAGAGTTTTACCCAGTTCCCAACCAGGTGATTTCATGATGAAAATAATAGGGACAGCTGGGTAGTGCAATGGCCAGAGCGCTTGGCTCAAGATCAAAAGATCCTGGGTTCACGTCCTAGTCATGCTGAGCGCTCACTGGGGAATGAGCACCCCACTGAATTTTCTAGCTTCAACAACCCTCAAACTTCGGTCCATTAAATAAGATGGTCAAATGCCTGAGTAGAGAAGAAAAGTCTTAAGCATCAGTTAGCCGCATGTTATTAGACCTGAGTTCAGGCCAATGACAGTGCAGACCGAGTTTATCTGCTGATTCAAATTTAGGTTTTAGGTTTGTGGGGTCACTGGTTTACAATCTGTGAGGTCGATTTTACCCTTTTTACCACTTGCATGTGACACATGTGTCGGACACAACCACCACGGAATTTGTTACACATTTCCTAATCAGTCTAAACCAGCAAGGCTCAAGACTTCCACCTATTTCTAAACATGTCTCGGACTTGATTAGACATGATCATTTTTACGCAAATAGCATCACTTAGTTACTGGGTTGTTTCTGGATTGTACGTAGTGTACCGCATAGAGAAAGTGGCGCCCTTTAATCACATCCGGATTTGTTTTATAGTGCCTCGAATATGGTTGGGAAACTGATTGCCGTTTTGGAGAGCATAGAGAAGCTACCCACTTACTCCTATGATAGCAACTCCAGCACTCATTACGGACTGCAAATACTGCACCGTAGATTGAGGTTTAAACTGGAGAGAAGTGGAAAAGAGACTAAGCTGATTGATAGAACAGGTAAACCCGTTGAGCATCCCTACTGCAAACATGTCCCTTCAAAATGAGGCCTCGTAATTCAATTGTTGCAATTTTGTACAGTCAAAACCATTGAAATTTAATCTTAATGAATAAACCCGGTTTTTCTTCCGACTTAGAAGCCATTTGATGGAGGGTTAGGCTAATTTTGTTTTGCGTGGATGAGATTGTAACGGTCTGCGATCCACAGGTATCCGATCCACAGGTACCGTTAACAAGGCTTTATTTCTTCGAAAAATGTCCCTTCGATTAAATACCAGGTACTCCTGTCTTTGTAAACATGATTCCATATCATAACCTCTATTTCACACTTTTAGAGTCTTTTTTATTCACCAGATCGAACTCTGAAGGTGGAGCCTCTTGCCACAGTGGCTAGTCTGGAGCGCCACTTATTGAGAATGGTAGCCAAGCAATGGTATGATTTTGAGCGGTCTACTTTCGCGTATATAAAGGGCCTGAAGCAGCCGGGAGCAAAGGTGCGGCTAAACTATAATGCCGACTTTGACGAAAACGGATTGTTTTACTGGATCGGAACCAACGGAGGGTAAGAATTGGTCGTGCACAAGTAGCTTTCCTGTTCTGCAACCGTTTGAAATTCGGCAAAGACTAAAGCGATTTTGCTCTTTTGTGAATTTGAATCCATGTTGCATTTAGATTAAATGACTGATAGCTGTATTCACAACATCGGGAATGGGAAAATACAGGTAGACAGAAATTCTGTATATTGACTCGCCTAACTCTGCCTATTCTGGTTATATAACTGAATTCGAAGAGGTGTCATACAGGATA
>Ga0224511_10001441_pt1 | contig 14388 bp, 8 predicted proteins | sample SF_May12_sed_USG_2_FD_169988 | JGI IMG/M metagenome (GOLD analysis project Ga0224511, IMG submission 169988) | Sediment microbial communities from San Francisco Bay, California, United States - SF_May12_sed_USGS_8_1 | ecosystem: Environmental > Aquatic > Marine > Sediment | place: USA...
CACAGACATAGTAAACATAACCTATCATCAACATGGATTTTGGGAGATCCTTAACGTAACAAATGTTTGTCTTGGGATCGGGTAATCGACTAGGTTGGCCAATAACCCTTGACGTTGCTTACTTTCCTTTTCGGAAAAAGAAAGTTGATGACGGTCAACGGTTTTTGCTGCTTGTGGTCAAACTAATGAGTTCCTGCACACTGTCCATTGGCAAAGTCTAAGTTCTCTCCACATTAAGGTTAATTGCATGCTGGGAGAAGACTATGATAAACATGAGACATAATAATTGCAAAGCCTTCCATGATGTGATCAGGCCATCAGTAACAACAGTCAGCTGGCTTGAGTCCAACTGCATGGTGGACCGCTTCTGGTCTTTGAGTTCTGCAATTCATTCATTCTACTGGATGCCCTCCCACCCTCCTCAATTACTGTTGTCGCCCCGCTGACCATTATGGGCTTAAACGAGCTTCCTGTATGAGTTGCTGCCATGGCTACTTTTAAGAATCCCCCTATGCCCTTTTGAATAAGAACATTGTTTCACCAGACCTAAAAAATGTAATATGACTAATGTAAAACTTTTGGGGTAAGGGCCTGCCACTGCCACACTGCTGAACTTGCGATATTGCGATCGCAGCTTGAACAGCTGGGATTGCATGTAAGGATTTCGCTCATAGCCAGACTCAACTACCGACTAGTTGCATTTAAAGCCAACCAGATGTAACCCCCTAATCACCCCTGATGCCAGATTCTCATGTAACGCGCTTATTTCTTGCCGTTCCTTGCGATGGGGACCGCTACCGCTGATGTTCATATAAAGAGGAGAACTCTTATAAACCTCCTACAATGACTGTAGAGACCCCTTCGACTCCCATTTCACTCAGATCTTGTCTCGGAGTGGAAGCCTTTTTCATGTATTGCACAGCAGTTGCATTCACCTATCCAGAAATCGTGTAGGTTATGGTGTCAAGAAAATATTGATTGTCCGAGGATTTCATTTTCTTCTGCTCATCTCATATGGGGTCTGAAAGTGACGATGGGTATAACAAAAGGTCTGCTCAATGGGCTAGAAGATGTGACACTGGAGGTTATTAAGATGCCTTGATAATGATGAACCTAACCAAAAATAGATCAATACAACCAATGAGTTTCAATTGATTGTACCGGAAGAGCCGAAAGAAATTTTAATTAGAATCTATTCGAAATGGGGCTTGATTTTCTGTCGAAAAGCCAGAAAATGCTGATGCGCAAGAGAGCTGCAGGGCCAATAGACAGTAAACAAGGGTGAGCTTCATTTGATTAGAGACCGAAGGCCCATAAAGGCTGAGACAATTATTTCATAAACAGGATGTGCCTTCAGTTATTCGCTTCTCTTCCCCACAGGATATGCGGATATGGAATGGATCATTTTGGTGTGGTCGATATCCTTGACTACTATGTTCAGCTGTATTTCGGGTCAGATAATTCGGTTAGCTCCAGTGGATTTCGTATCAAGTTTGAGGCAATAGGTAGGTCAGCCTAACGGAAATAATTAACATGCACCACCAGCCAGATAAAGGAGTCGACTCTTGTGTATAGTGGTTGGTCAAATTTCATTACACAGCCGGATGATCATTATCCTTCGATTTCTCTGAGGGAATTTTATGGACATTTCAGGACCAGCTGTAAAAGTACTCCCTTTATAGTGCATAGCCTTCCAACGTGATTTTGACCAGAAAACAGGATATTTTTTGGCTAAGCAGACAAATAGTTAACAGGCAGAATGTGACCATAGTATTATGCAGATTGTTTTGGGAACAATCAGTCTTGGTCATCAAGCTAGGCACTTGACGAAAACCTGTAAATATTCCTCAAAAACTGCAGTAAAATTTTTAAAAGGAGGCCTTCACACATTATTACAATGTAAGCCCCTGCTGATCCTGAATTGATTTTATCGTAAACCATGCACCATTTCTTCTTCGAATGTTTTCTGTAATTATTATCACTCGGCGCTAACCGTGTCCTCCATTATTCATTCATAGAATATGACTCTGGATCATACTGCACAGGAACTACGCCAGCCAACATACCGACTGCATATGGGCAAGGATTGATTGAGTCACCAAATTATCCACATTATTACAATGTTAATCAGCGCTGCACATGGGTAATAAAGGTCCCATCGGTGAGTATGTAAGTGATCTGGTCAACCCTTCGAAGAAAACATAATTTATTTAGTTTCTGAGAAGGTGTCTAGTTCTACTGGGGTGCCAATACCAGCCAATTCTAAGCCTTTCGCAAAACATACCTGGCTACAGAGGCGCGTGCCCCCTTGTCCGATGAACGGAGTGGCTAGGAAAATGGATTACGCTACACTTGGGGCGGCACGCGAGTGGATAGATCCACGCATCGCGGCATTAAGTTGGTATGCCATTGTGCCTGCTTGCCCAAAGTAGGTCCAACACCGGTGTGAACCAGTCAGCGGTTGTTGCAATGTTCGCGTAAAATTCTTCGCGAGCGCTGAATTTGCAAATTCACCCAGCGGCCTCCTCCGCTAGAGGTCGTCGATAGCTGTAAAAATGCAGCACCGTTGCTACTGACGGTTGGTGGTAACAACAGTCTGGGTTAGAGGTCAAGGACTAGAACCAATTGTCTAAAGCCCGCGGACTCAAGCAAAGGCCGCGCGTGCTCCGTTTGCCGTTTCCGACTGTTCTTTTGCATAGTGTTTCGCTTTGCGCCTTAGTTTGAGCTGGCCCCGTAGTTTCCTTCGAAGGGATGCTCTCTTGCCATACACTGGCCAGTGGTGCCCACAGTTCGTTGAGGGGGTAGTTGCTTGCAATAGGCGATGCTGGAATGGCTGGTTATTATAAATACCCGCCAGGCCAGCATCCCCTATCACAACCAACAAAGTCCGCAATGAATGGAGGGTGGCAGTGGAAGAGTCAGGCAAGAGAGCACCCCTTCAAAGGGAACAGCACCACCAGCACGTATTTACCCACAGTGCAAAAAACCAACGGGAAGGCCATCAGCCGGACTTGTACCAGAAGCACTGAACAACACCATTAAAAAAAGGTTATTTTGGAGCAATGAACAATTTCGATTTCCCAAGTCTGGTGAAGGTAACATCGTGATCTAAGTTAATTTCATAACTCTGTTTCTATGTCCCCGACTCTTAACAACCGGGTCTTGTTAACAACTGTTCTTAACACAATGGAGCATTGACGGTTTTCTGCTCAAGATGGCCCCCAACTGAGAATATACACAGTTTCAGCGCTTTGGAAAGGTTTCAAACAATATGTTCGCACCTATTCTTGCACCGGTGTTGTTCGCATTTAACACAAACCTCCACTAACATCGCACCAACTCTGCGCCGCGAGGATTTACATCTGACTGCCTTTGGTCCGCTGGTCAGGTTCTGTAATTGCTATTTTCAGCCAGTCGGTATATCAGACATTGGAAGAATTCGCTGATATTGCTAACTGCGTTTGCAAAAGGCTGTTCATTGAGTGGTATTGTCACCCCTGTTGAATTAAATCCTTCTCAGAAACTAACTTTGTTACTATTCCTTCAAAGGAGTGATTTAATTACCGATTGCAATGGGCATATGGCAAGCAAGCAACCCCATTGAAAAGACTCCGCCAATACAAGTAGATGTTTTTTTCGGGATGCGCTCCTGGGCAGAATGTGTATCGACTATTTACTCGGGGTGCCCCTATACTACAGTGATGTCATGTCTACAAATAGGCCGTGTGAAGCGTTTCTAGTCTGATGGTTGAAGCTTCTAACAGATCACATTCAAGGCCAATGTTATCCTAATACCATGGAAATCTTGCTCAACATCATTCTTTGAGTGGCATACATGGTATCTATGAAGTCAATCTGTATTCTGGCAGTCACAATATTGAACGTTATGAGTGTTGCATTACTATAGTACCCTGGTGAAACGAGGGCCAAAAGCAACTACAGAAAACAGTGCTTTATCACTACTCCTAATACTTCAACAATATCTTTAGAATGAGGGTGCCTCTTATTTTAAATTAGCTTAAAGTAGTAATATGGCCATAGCAGTGTGCACAATGATTGCAGATAATGTGCAACCTCGCGATCAGTCTGCTGGGGAAGTGCAGTGGTTAGAGCACTCACCACTGGGAATGAAGGTTCTGGGTTCAAAAGACAGTTTGTGCACTGAATTTTCCAACACTTATTTGTTCAAAACTTAACAGATAATGAGCACATCACCTCTCTTTTCAGGATAAAATGATAAGACTCACAATTGACACTTTCAATCTACAACGACCCCGTTACTATACCTATGGAACGTGTTATGATTATGTATTTTTCCGTGGCGTCACCACTACTGATAGTGGAAGGTGAGATGATGTATAGTCAGCAGCATCTCAGGCAGCCATAATATTATCCTATTTCATGTGGGCAGCATAACTAATACAATGATATGTGTCTGTAATGTTTCATGTTGGGCCCACTATTCAGGAGGTAGCTGATTGCGGCAGCTGATGCTGGCATGACTGGCTTTAGATTATCTTGAACTCAATTTGAGGTAATTTTATGACTGGAGGCTGTGGGCTAGATGTCCAGGGAGGTTTAACCTTTTACTATGGCGAGCAGAATGGGATAACAGTAATGGAGCCATGCCCGCTGAGCTAATCTTACCAGTGTTACTAACGGTAAAGGGCATGCAGTCTGGGAAATCCCTTTGGCCATGTGACACTCATTTTCATGCCATGTATCGCACGGAAAAGTAATGATTACTGGTAACTAACCATTTGCATCCTAGCCTCTCTAAGATGGACCAGATTTCTGTCTGTTGTTTGTTCAATGACCATCTTGAAACATTTATTACATGAGATCTTCAGATTCAAATTGGAAGTCTGAGCTAAAGTAAGTTGGATTTTCGACAGAAATAAATGAGTTGTCATTAATCTGGAGTAGACTCTAAAAGGTGATCTGAACCAAATGTAGCTGATTTAGTTCTTTTCGGCCCCAGGATGTCATCTAATAGTAATTCCTCAATGATGTGATTGAGAACAGGGTCCAATGATAAGTCCCAATGAACAAATTTTGTACAATATCATGCTATCAGGGAGCACCGCAGCCTTTGTGCTTTGTCTTGCTAATATCTGTGACCCGAGCATGCTGAACTTTATTCTTTCTGTTTTGCTGGGAGAAACAAAATTAGATTTTATTTGCCTAGTCACAAGTCACCGACGAAAGGGAAAATAACCACCCATATTGATTTTGAACCCCTGCACCGTCTTCATGCCTAAATGCAATGCTTGATTTTAGCAAGTGCACCTGGAGTAACCACGATGTTATCGACATTCCTGATTACTTGATTGGATTTTCGTTCTATTCAGACGGTGGGACAGTTTCCTCTGGATTCAGGATTAAGTTTGAAGGGATAGGTAGGTGACCACTTTTTCTATTTACAGCCTAATGCCACCGGATAAATTCACATGCTCAATCACTTCACTGACAGCACCTTTTCACATTCCACCTGTTGTTGTGTTGTTTTTTCTGGCAAAAGCCTTGTTTAGGAAAATTCTAGATCTGATCCTGAGCGCGGAGAATCTAGAGGGCTTAGAGGACTGTCATGAATCCATCTTTCCCGTGACTGAAACATATTTTTGACGTTGCTCTTAATGGGAACTAAAGTAGATGCTGTCGATAAGACAGAGGTCTTTTTTACACGGACCTGACTGATGCAACAACCCATTATACAAGACTTCTCAGCAATGGTGACATCTTCTTCTGAAACCTTCCTTTGAACCTCACTCAAGTATGACTATTGACTAGTGTGTTGAAATAATATCAGCTCTCGATCTATATTCACCTTACTCATCATCACAGAAGGCTGTGCACTTCTCAAAAAGGCCTTGGTAACTTTTTGTAACATTTTCATAAGAGGATTATTTTACCAATAACATTGTAGAGCCTGTATTCACCTGCCCTGACCTACTGAACATCACTAGCATATATAACCAAGGTTGGATTCAGTCACCAAACTATCCCTTTGAGTATGGCAATGGTCTAAACTGCACCTGGCAGATTAATATGGACTCGGTAAATATACCTAAACCTTTTGGTCTTGCTGCCTTCAGTGAAAAGCGCCCGGCCTGGTGGCCCAGCACTGTTACCAATTGTGCATTGAGATTGCAACCAGGTTGAATCAGTTTTTATTTCTGTCTGATCGGCATAATTTCATACGAATAATTTTAGTCATATAGTCATCTATTGAGCTGACTCTCCCAATACATCCTCCAATCCATTTCATCTTAAACATTAGTGACCTCATGAATCCTAAAGCGCTTACAGCCGCCTCATAGTCTTCCAGGCCTGTGATCTTCTTTATCTTCAGGATGAGAACATCAGACTCATTGCTGAGGCTTTTGATTTGGAGTCTCCATCGAGTTCGGGAGTCTGTAAGGATTATCTTACTGTGACAGCCCTCACAAACGCCAACTACACCAGTATGAGGTATGGGTTGCTGATAGAAAATTTTATTCTGGTGCATGCATGCTTTAGCATTTATGAGAAAGCCAGTTGGATTGGCTCGCCGTTTATTTTGCCCCTCTTCAGCTTCACGATCAATGAAGCGCCAGCCGCCCTGATTTCAAAATTATCATTTCATTTCTGGTAGTTTTATTTCTCATAAATAAGTTTAAATCGTGGATATATTATACCTGGCCGCAACTTGATAGAACACAAAACAGAACTTTATTCTGTTTAGTTCCTGTAAGTCCTTATCACCAGTCAGCTGTGCGACTGGTGGCTTCACTTATAGTTATAGGGACTAAGCCAACTAGGTTCACTTGGAGCCTCCACCATCACACAGGCTCATTACTTGGCAGGTCTTTCAGATGACAGGTTTAGACAGACTGGGTCAAGGAAATAATTAGATAAAAATTTCACATTGTACCTAGCACGCCCTTCTACAGTTTCGACCAACATCATCGCCTATCGCAAGCGAAAGCGAACAGTCGGAAATGCCAAACGGCGCACGCGCAGCCTTTGATTGAGCCTATGGCCTTTAGCCAATTGGTGCTGATCCTTGACCTTTAACTCAGACTGTTGTCACCACCGGCTGTCAGTAGCAACGGTGGTGCCTTCCTACAGCTATCAACGACCTCTAGCGGAGAAGGCCGCTGGCTGAATTTGCAAATTTAGCGCTGGCAAAGAATTTTTACGCAAACTTCGCAACAACCGCTGACTGACTCACACCGGTGTTGGACCTACTTCGATCAAGCAGGCACTAACGGCACACCTACTTAATGCTGCGATGCGTGGGATCTATTCACTCACGTGCCGCCCCTAGTCTAGCGTAATCCGTTTTCCCAGCCACTCCGCACATCGGACATTGGGGCTCGCACCGATGTAGCCGGGGATGTTTTGTGAAAGGCTTAGCATGGGCTGGTTTGGCACCCCTGTAGAACTAGACCCCTTCTCAGAAACTAACTATGCTACATTTCCTTCGAAGGGATGACAATGCAACAACCTGTCATTTCATAATTGTACAAAATATTTGCTTAGTTGGTCTGTAGCCAAGTTCCAAGAACACATGGGCGGATCTTGGCTTAAATAATGAGAAGCGTGTATAATATACTGTAACTGCTGAAAGTCCACCGCAGCATAGAAATTCGCAGCACTGAAGTGTTAGACCTGGAGAGAAGTGATACCATACCAAATTGGAAACATAGCAAATGACAATTGACTACAGACAACTAAACATTAATTGAAACGCCAACCACCTGTGCAAAAACGCAACTGCTGTGGTTGAAATGGGTTCCATGATCACAGCCAAATTGGTAGTAAAGCTATCATGTCCACTTGCTTGGTATTTCCGAAATTGTGTACCAATCTCTTTTCACTTGAGTCTCAACCCAGCAATCACATTTTCCATGCAGACACTGATGGTGCCCGAGCAGCACAATGACAGTTACGCAGTTAGTTCTTAAGATATTTTCTATTTACAGAATATGTGGCTCAGATGTAACTAGCTTCGGTGTGATTGATATTCCTGATCATTCAATAAATGTGACATTTATAACGGATTCAGCAAATGTCGCCATGGGATTCAGGATGATGTTTCAAGCCCGCAGTAAGTGAACAGTGTATTCATTGTGTCTCGGTTTGAGTGATCCATGTCAACCCCAAGATGATCTGTGAAAGTCTGTTAAACTGTATTGGTACTGCCACACCACCAATCATCATTAGTTGCCAACTAATGCTTGCTTCAAACAGCCGAATCTGGCCTTGCCCATTCAAGCACTACATGCCAAGAGCAAAGGCGTTCTCCCCAGCACTAGCTAGCTCGGATAGCACAGTCAGGTTGTCATGCTATTTGCCATTTGAAGCAGACATAACATTGTGTTGTTCCATTCTAAACACAGTTCTGTTTCTCTTTCATTCAATCTATAACATAAATCTTACCGTTGTAACCACCCCATTACTGTCTTTAATTTATAATATTATGATAAATCCTATGAGATTGGAGCAGAGGTGGCCGGATGGGTACCTACAATGCCAATGGAAACACCCCTAGCAAGTTGTACTAGCCATGAAATTTTCATTTCGGAACCGGGGCCAACAAGTCTAGTATGGCAGGGACTGTAAAATTGAAAAAAGGAGTCCCTTGGTCTGTCTGGCAGCAACCAGCAGGCAGTTTTGATGAAGGCTGACCAGATCGCTTGGTAAGCAGCCAGGATCTATTTTCTTAACTATAAGACAAGGTTAAGTTTTTTCTAATTCGAGTGACTACAAGGATTTATCAGTTGCATGCATTCTGAGTGATTATACGGGAGATGGAAAAACGCCAGTGCCATGGTGGATTCGCGTGTCAGAGCCCTACTACTATTGGCTCCAAGTCTGTTTTGTAGCTTGATACTGACTTCACATCAGAACTTTTTTCCATTTGAGTTGTCTCTTTTTTCAAAGTGTTAAACATCTCACATGTTGTCGTTTGTTGATAAATGTAAGAACTATTTCTCATTTCTCATCATAAAAATATATTTACCCAGAGGTTGCTTCTTCATAACAATTAAGAAAAAAACTATGGAAGGAATAGAATATAATCGTTAGATGTTAGGGGCTCCGCTAGGTTAGTCGGTGAAAGAATTGCATTACAACCTGAGAATTGTGGGTTCCTTTCCCAGTGCTATTTATTACCTGGTACAGGCTAGCGGATGAAGTTTGAGACCAGCTCACATTTGCTTTCGCTTTCCGAAAAAACTGGTGAGTTTCATAGTGACTCATGTTTAAAACGTCTGATTGAGCCCCATACACTAGGACTATCGAGTCTTTACACCGAATCAATGAGTATCCAGGTTGACTGGAGTTGGCCTTGGGCATAGTCAGCTTCATCTATATCAACCTTACTTGTCCACTTAAAGAGGAGTGACCATGTACCCCACTGATTGGTAAGCGCTTGGTCATTCTTTACTGTAGGCACGTTTTCTTGTATAGAGCTCAATTTTCAATTTTGCAGGCAACAGGACATTTAGCTGCTCTGGCTCAGGGACACTGAACATACCGAGTGAAGTTGAACAGGGGTGGATAGAGTCTCCAAATTATCCCAATGATTATAGAAATAATCAAGACTGTACATGGCATATCACTGCGCCTGTGGTAAGCCTCACCTCTTTGGTTTTCCTTGCATCACATTTGCTCAATATCTGATTAAAACTACAATAATTAGCCAACGACTGATGTTAGCGATGTTAGGCAATCGCTGTGACACCATGCTTTACTGGTCTCTATATAGAGAGCTGTCATGACATCATCCTTTCTCCAGTCTGCTCTAAGAGGCACATTCAGAAACCAATCCTAGTAATCACAAACGAAAAGTTCAGCCAGCTCCATGACCTTCGATTCGGTAGAGCTGGTAAACCTGATCTGTTCTAATGGCACCAGTGTTTTTTCCAACAAAAAAAACCGATAGATTTCCTCACAGGAATTTACAGATTTTACCACAATATTTCCTCTAGGCGTGGTCACAGGAGCCACCTGCTGGGTTAACAGCAAATATTTGGATGCGTATCCAGGTTTTTGCGTTTCCTGTCGCATCTTTCACGGGTCTCGAATTGACCTATTAGATCGGCTCACTGCAAGGTTCCCAGTCTGACAATAAAATAATTTTGGGATAAACATTGAGCAGATATTTTGTTTTAATCCGCGTTTGGAACCATGTGCTTTCCAATATTTGTGATACCATGACTTTCACAGGGGAAATCTGTTCGTCTCACTGCTGAAGACTTTGATGTGGAGCAGAAGAGAGATTCCACAGATTGTTGGGACTGGTTAATGGTGTCTGGAAACAGTAGCACAACCTGCAATCTTACCAACCAGTAGGTGAAATAATGTTGTTACGGTTGGTGGCAGAAAAAAAGCCTGGTCCTACCATCGAATTTGCATTTGCGTCATCTCAGTCCAAGTACTCTCCTCAAAGCTGCGCATGTGCGCTATCCATTGTTATTTACCATTCATGAAAAGTAAACAACACCAATCATGAATACTCAAAAAGAATCGTAGAACAGCAGTAGGTTCAAATTTATTTGCACTTGTTTTATAGGATATGCGGATATACTGCGGGAAGCTTTGGTGTCATTGACACTCTGGAGCAGTCAATAAGTTTGAGATTTCACACAGATGGGGAAGCCGTTCGCACTGGTTTTAGAATAAAGTTTGAGGCCATTGGTAAGTTCTCCATTCTCCTATGCAGTTGATGCCACGCAATATACAAGCACTCCTAGAATGAAGCTCTCTGCCTTATCTTGGGCAATACTGGGGCACAGACCAAAACAAAATTCACGAATCAACTGGTTCAGTTCTTACGACTTCGCTAGCGATTTAAAATGACTAATAATCTAAAACAGTGTGGTGATTACCAAGATAGATTAGCGCTAAAAGTACTGGGCCAGAAACCAAGAAATTCCCGATTCATTTAAAGGCCACAGTGGGCCGCAGTTATGCGTATGATGCAGTATATAAGCCGGCCCATTGCTCCAGTCGGACCCAAATAACAAAAACTGACAATCCCATGGCAAAACTGAACTCGTGGGTTTAGATCAGTCAGTCCGACCATTACTCACCTCTCCTTCGCTATACCAGACAAGAAAGTCGCCTGTTATATATTAGTTTTAAGGTTTATATGGCTTCCTGATTTCCAGTGAGAGAATTTCCCTGCACTGGCCCAGATGTGCAACCCATCATGGCGACTAGTCTGGGATGGATTTTATCAACAAATTATCCATCTGAATATGGGAATGATCAGGACTGCACTTGGCGCATCACAGCATCACAAGTATGTTCACAAGTTTAACAATAATCATACAAATCTCCCTGTGTTACTTTGTTCCTTTGTTGCCAGCAGCATCCTCCAAAAGTATTGTTCAGATCTAGGCCAAATTTATCCAACATTGTAAATGTTAGTCTCTTGTGAAGAATTAATGTCTAGAACGTCAGCCATATGAGGGTGAATTTGCAAATTAGAAATATGGAGCCTAATTGACAACGGAGTCTCCATTTCCACTACCTAACCTACAGTGCAAAGATTGTGGCCCTGTTTGGGAAATCCTGGTTGAACAGAGTGTGCCCCGGTCCTGTGCCCTGTCATGGATTGGGATGTAAACCCTGTTAAGGTTTGTAACTTCACCAGATCCAGAGCCTGAGCAATATAACCAAGTAACAGATATCAATGCATGTATTGCACTAATTGTATTTTAAGGGTAAATGGCTCAAATTTACCGCTGAGATTACCTTTGAGATAGAATCATCATCTACCAATGGCTGCTATGATTGGATAGAGGTTTCTGGAGGTGACAATTACACTAGTGGCCAGTAAGTATTCTAGATCGCGCTCAGTGAAATGTAAAAATAACATGTGTAATACCCAGGGGTGTGCCAACCGAGGCGCATGCGGCGCCATTTGCGCCTCACTTTTGTTAGAATATAAGAGGATAACTCCAAGTACTACCCTATAAACCGATTGTCATGACACTGGCTCAGATCGTAATACTAACGCATCAAAGTTTTGTACAACCACAGGATTACTAACTACATTACATTACAAGCTGATCTATGGTTTCCCTTAGCCTACTTCCGGTTCTTTTTTCCAAGACTGTGGACACACGCTTTTCAATGTCAACGCAGAGTTATTTTGCAAAAGTACTCATAAACCATGATGGTGTCCAAGGCCAAATGTGATCTTGATATAGTAAACAATGTGAGATATCTCATCATGTTACAAGAAAATTACAGACTTTTCTAACAGGTAAGTGCAAAATACCATGCTTCCAATGGGTTTATGAATGATATATGGAAATAGATAGAAATACCTGCCACCGAACTAATGGAGTTAACTGAGCTGAACCAGTGACTGTGCTGCAAACTGGAAGTGGATGGTAAAAAATCATTGATTTCAATCAACCTACCAATCATTCAATGAATTGTCTAGCTGAATGGCTCACTCATTCAATCAGCCAATGAGTGGGTCAGTCATTGACTAACTCGGGAACACTCTTGGTCATCTACCTGCATTTAATTTGGGTGGGTATCCCATCAGCCCAAATGAGCTTCGGAGTGAGCTACAGACCTTGGCAGCCCTAACAGCCTCACCTGCTCACATCAGGTATCTTTGCTCAATACATTCCAGTTGATGAGACTGTTGTACATACCATACCCGTGAGTAATGCCACCTCTGAACGTTCCTTCAGCACCATGAAAAGAGTTAAATCGGCTACCCGCTCACTCTCTGGACAGGAGCAATTAAATTATCTCATGCTTCTGTCCATTCATAGGTGCATTCTCAAAACTATCGCACCCAAAGATTTTATTCATTCATTTATCTTTGGAAAAGATGGAAGGGCTGCAAGAATCACTGTTCCCAGATAAAGTGCTATTATACAAACTATCTAAAGTGTCTCAGTTGTTCGAGTCCATTTTTGTGATTTGGGTGCTTCCAAGAGGCTCACTTTTAATCTTAGAACTGTAGAAGGCTTCAGCTTCGGGGGGGGGGCTAAGAGCCCAGAGCCCCCCCCCAACGGGGCGCTGCCCCTGGACCCCGCCGGGGGCCTCCGCGGCCCCCTGGACCCTCAGCATTTGGTTCTCGCCTCCTCACTCCAATATTCAATGGCGCACCCTTGGTAATACCAATACCAAAAGCTTGTGTTAGAATGACATAACATGCCATTGTACTAAGAACATTCCATTTTTTGACAAACACAAGTTTAGAGAGGGCATCACTATCATCCTATCCTGTGCCTTTAGAGCTGTGTAAGCAAATACAAGGAATAAAGTCACAGACATTGTTAAAGTGTATAAGAGATTGCGTCGGATTCACCTTAGACAGACAGTAAAAACACGGCTGGCGCGTGTCAGACTCTTTGTACTCTCCTCCGGTGAGAGATTGTTAACTTAGCGAACTAATGATGTTTTTGCTAACGCTTAAAGGCAGGCATTCATGATGCCTGATAGCTAGGGCAATGAGATTCCTGTGGTCACCTATTAGATAGTTTACTACTCACTCAATGACAGTTTGTACGCACTAGCCCTCGCTAATGGCGGATGATCGGTTTAACCTGTGCCTTGCTAAGCGAGCTCAATCAATGACCATGGTATCTCCAAATTATTTTTTTATTTTTTTTATTTTTATCAAAAATTTACAAAAGATGGCTTGTGTCATGAATACAATGTACATTGAGTGAATTTTCGAACAAATTGCTAAAACAGCAAAAGCAACATAATTTTCTGTTTAAGGCATATAAGCCTATATAGTGAGTCATCAACCTGACTACCGGATTTATTCTGACATAGGGACGAATCCGAAAAGAAATGTTAAGTTCCGCCCACCACCGCTTGGGGCCATTTCTTGCCAAGCATTTGACGCAGCAGGTCCTGAGCAAGTTTCTACAGCAAAGGAGATAAAGGTAGTCCTGTGAGAGCGGGTTTGAAAAGTCCCCAGCACTTTAAATGGTGCACTAGTCAATTAAAAAATGATGAGCTCAATCCCACTTTGTCTCGGGTCCAACTCAATACGCGCACTTAACACACAAAACAGAGTGACAACATTCCGGCTGACTGGTCACAGTTGTTGAGGCTAAAATAGAGATGACTGCATCTAGAGACAAAAACGGTCATCATCCAGTCAAATAAAAGATGAACTGATCTCTAGGAGGTAGTTGTGCGTTTTGTCTAGGAGGAAAGTTGACCAGGTTAGAAGTTCGATAGGCCCTGTATGAACAGGTCATCAAACTGTGGTGAACCAGATGTAGCTTCCAGTGATTAACCCCAGCCTTCGATGTTACATGAACCCAAAATCAAAGTAGTGTCCAATAAGGTTGTTTTTTTATTCGATACTGTATCATACAGGATTTCTTACAAGTATACCTAGATAACTTC
>Ga0224511_10001442_pt1 | contig 14381 bp, 13 predicted proteins | sample SF_May12_sed_USG_2_FD_169988 | JGI IMG/M metagenome (GOLD analysis project Ga0224511, IMG submission 169988) | Sediment microbial communities from San Francisco Bay, California, United States - SF_May12_sed_USGS_8_1 | ecosystem: Environmental > Aquatic > Marine > Sediment | place: USA...
CACTTTTTTTCCATAGATGTATGCAAACTGCTTTCTACGGGAGCATCTCTTAGCATTGCTACGTGGCTATTTATCGAGTCTATTTGTTGCAATGCCTGATGTTCGGTGGCAGGATGTGGAAGCAGTGTTCTATATAGTCAGTAATGTCACTGAGGACTGTATGGCCGCGGGTGAGTGAGTGGAAAAGTCAATTGTCAAATGAGAAAGCCGGGGTTGCTATTCGGGCATTTGACCATCCTCTTTAATGGAGTTGAGGTCAAAACGTTTTGGGTTCAAGCCATGATTGTGCTGGGCACCCACTGTGGGTGTGACCTCCTCCCACGATTTCCAGCTTCTATCACTCATCTCGCTTCAGGCTTAGGCGATTGTTAAATAGAATGATTATGTGCCCGGCCCATGTGATTGTCGCAGGATTTTGCCAGTTGTCTGGTTCTTTCATAAACTGATCCCACTGGATTCTGTATTTATCTTACCCCACTGTGTTTACAGAGGATGAAGAGGAGTATGACCCACGTACAGGAATCAAGCTTCCACATACCAATAGCATATTTGATGATATTATGGTCGATATGGTTAAGCTACTCACTAAAATGAAATTCGATAACAAGATAGTCCTCAATTCAGTTCTTCACTGTATAGGTAATGTATTATAACGGCAGCTTCCTTTCCCTTCCCTTGTATGACCTCCTCACCGTTATGGCAGCAGCCTCGGCCGCAGTACCAGCTTCGGGTGAAGACTCCATCTGTTGTGAATCATACGGAAAAGAAGGTTTTGTCAGAAGTTCCTTTTTATTCAGACATTTTATTGAGGTTTTCTCACAAGTATATCACAATAACTTTTTGACCCCATAATGACAGAAGAATGAAAAGGGACACACACATATACGCACAACTTACATTTTCAATTTCATATAAAAGCAGATCATATTTTGAAGAGAAAATTCACCAAAGTTTGTATGAAATCTTGGGGCCAAAGACCTCTCGATGTGATCTTCAGTTGGCATTACGTTTGCAGGAGCGTTTGCCGAGCAGTACAGTGCCCACCCGGAGTTGTTGAGTATAGTATTTCCTGTAATACTGCTGCACGGCCTAAACTACAGCGAGACAGCATTATTCGCGACACGAGCATTGAAGGACATCTGTCGGGAGAATAGGACTTCTCTTAGCCCGTTCAGTGACGGTATTCTTTCCGTTTGCCATCAAATACTTCTTCAAGATCGCATGGCAGTAAGTACAATGTGATGGGAGTGTTACTCTGATACTATGACTTGAGAGGTCGTAACCCGGTGGTTTTTTTTTTCAAATGTATGGGTACACGTACGCTTTCACACAGCACAAAAATCTGCGCTGATCATACCATTTTACGGGCTTTTCGTTTGTTTTCTAGACAAAAAATGCAGCCAGACTTTTGTCATGCGTCGGCCATGTTCTTTCTACTCTACCCTATGATGATATATGCAGTTGGCTGGATAAGTTCCTGCCTCCCATCACAGAGTCACTCGGCATAGCCATGGCCAGCCCTCCCAGTTCTTCTGTCAAGGTCGTTGTGGTAGATAAACTACAGATGCTCACCTGGCTTTTTGACTCACTCGATGTCAAGAAAAATGAGAATAGTGGGAAGAGCACTCAGCCTGTAAGTAACTAAATGGGTCGGTGAAAGTTTTCTGATTTTCAGTATTAAACAGAATTAATTTTAGGAAAAGGAAGGGAGGACAACTCCAAAACTTTTGTTCATAATTACACAGACTTGGCAGAACGAGTACAATCGAAAAGCAGAGGCCTAACTTGTTTTAGAATCGCTTTCTGTGACATTCAGGGTGAATATTATGACAACGTGAAAACTGGCCATTTTTCTAGGAGTGTCTAATCTGGACAGAGTTCAGGTAAGGTAGGACAACTCCAAATGTAAGACCCCCGTTGTGATCTGAATTTTACTTTCCAAGTCATAAACAGGATACATCGTCTCTATTGAAGATAAATAAAACAATTTATCATTGAACAAAGTAATATTATACCCAACAGTCGGCAATAGCCTATTTTTGGAGCTGTGTTACTGGCAACTCCAATGATGTGGTTATGAATATGCCACTAGCATGAAGTGAGACAGTTGCTTTACAGCTTCCTAGTAATAGTAGTACCCAAAATAAAGAGAAAACAAGTTTGAATGTCTGTCTTTTGTTTATAGGTTCTTATGATGACTCAGGAATTGTTGCCGGTAATTCACAACATACTGACACATTGGGTTCAAGACTCGGATGTGGTTCAGGTAGGTGCTGAGTCATTACTGCCTTACTGCCTCCCTACTATTGGTTAGCGGGATGGCTCAATGGGTTCCAGTACTAATCATGCTGGGCGCCAACTGTGAGAATGAGGCGCTCAAATAATTCCTAGCTTCAACCGCTCCAACCCTCACCTTTTGGAAGTCTATTAAATAGCCTGGATGATACAACGGTACTGATTTGTTCAAAGAATGGCTATGTCTTCAGTTATCACTCCAAAAATAGAATCTAATCATTTCACTATAGCAATCCCAACTGAAAAGGTAGGCATATTTATGAGGAATCTTTTTATTCAAAAGTTCTGCCCATCCCATTGGTTATACCTTATAATTAATTGACAAAAGAAACCAGTTTGATTTTTCAGCGAGATTTCATACCACAGAGTTAGTTCAAAAAGGTTTTTGTCGTTTTTGGTTTTAGTGCGTGGCGGAGCTGTTAAAGAGAACACTCAACAACCTGATGGATGACTTTAAGCCTCTTTTAGAGCAAACATGTGGTCTACTAACCAATATGTACTCATATCTTCAGCATACGTGTATACTAGATCTGGTTAAACAAGTAAATATCAATGGTTACGGGTAGCCGGATAGCTCATCGGTTAAAGCACTGGGCTTGCAATTTTAAGAACTTTGGTTCGAACCCAGGTCACAGTCAGGCGTCATTGTGAGTGTGAGCTCCTCACATATACCCTAACTTCTATAAGCCTCTGGCTTCGGATGTCCGTGAAATAAGGTGCCCACGTGCGTGACTAGATTGTATACAATTTAAGCAGTTAGCTTTAAAACTGGATAAACCCAGCTCTTTGTGTACCTTAGCTCTTTAGCAGGCAGTTCCCCACACGACCATTATGGGTTATAGGGGCAATTTTTGCTTCTTTTTCTTCATATTACCTGGTTTACCTGTTACCTGTTTACACTGCTTCCGTCTCCATTTTAGCTGGTGCTCATATTCTCTTCAGATCAGGAATCTCTACCGGTTATTAAACTGGCTTTTCACTCGATGGCTAATAAAACTTTGGAGGTACTCCAAAATGGTGAGTGCCTTGATGCGCTGACTTTGTGTACTTTAATCAATCAGGCTTGTCCACTCTCCGCTGACCTCTTCATCTTGATGAACGTCCCTCCATTCTTGATCTCTTTCACCACCATAGTTCTTCTTCGTCCCCTCGGCCGCTCGCTTTCTATCCTATCTTTAAAGAGGTTTGTAACGGGCTCTAATGTAGATTTATGCATCCAATCCATGAAGTTATCTCCTCTTTCATTCTTTGATCTTTTAAGGCTCATCTCTGATATGTTCTGTGATTCCCACCCACAGCTCTCTAGTTTGGATAATGAAGCGGCCAGAGGGACTGTTGTGAGGTAGCGTGGTGTGTGAATTCGGGTGTGCATTTGAATAGGCCTGTTCCATTGTCAACAACAGTTTTATGATAATTGGGGACCAAAATTATTGTTTTGAGTTAAATTCTGGTAGTTGAAAAGGTGTTTATTGATGTAAGCTTTTTACCCGCAGATCCACACGCCAAGACTGACCTGCTGGAGTCCTACCAGAATTTGTGCACTCAGATGGCAAAGAAGTCTTATCATCTTATCAGTGACCCTGACTTCCCAATGGAGCAGTCATTATTCGCAGGTAAGACCAACTTTTATCTCATTTACACTAGACTTCCATTGACTAGCGCGTCTAAGTATGCGGGGTACGTGCATTGGATAGGGCTATATCTAAGCTTTCATTTGAATTGGGTATTGGGCCATTTGCGGAATCTACAAACAATGTTTACCCAGCTGGGAATGGGTACCCGGGTCTCTTCGTAGTTGGAGAAAGTGGTGAGGAAGAGACGTGCCTCACCTCAGTTATACTGCTGCCGATATAAGTTGACTCTCTAACAGTTACTTCCCTACACGGCCGTTGGCTAAGGCACAACCTTTAGTGCTTTTAATCAAGTCGAACGCCTCCGGAACTCCTATAGCGAATAATTGTAAAATCATGTTAAATCTGAGAAGAGCCGTGCAGACGTTTCAGTTCTCTAACCAGTGACTCCCCAGCTTTATCCCCGTGTTCTTACCTTCTTTTTTGCCGTAGACCAGATATCTCATGGCCATCATGAGATTGAAGGCGGTTCTTCTAAAGGGGCGCCACTCCGCTCTTAACCACTGTTTCAGCTGTGGTCCCCCTTATCTGTGTACAAGGCAGCATGTGATCAGCCAGGGATAATCCCTTGAAATGCTGAATCACGGCCAGGTATTGAACCCGGGCCATAGGGAGAACAGTCAGTGTGATACATTTGTTCTCCCAAGGAGCTATCTTGACTGACCTGATTATAAAATGTTTTTCCGATAGCTGTGATTGGCTGCTCATTCCCCGAGGCACCCACTATAAAGGCATGCTGTTCATTTCTGGCTGAAGTTATCATGAAGAAGGAAAGATATGCTAACCTACATGCATCTGTACAGAAGCTCTGTCTTCAGCTCTATGACACACTAATAAAGGTAGGATGGTAGCTAGAAGAGGCAAGCGCTCATTTCTCACCTTTGTTATCTGAATAATGGAAAAGTGGGATAGGTTAATGGCTAGAGCGCTTTTGTCAAGATCGAAATCCTAGTTCGAGTCCTGGTCACGCAGAGCACCCACTGTGACAAAAACCTCCTCACAAATACCTAGCTCCTATAACTCCAACTAGCCTCAAGCTTAGGAGGCCCGCTAAATAGGATGATCCAAGTGCCTGACTAGGAACAATGTTACCATACCTTCGATCCTTACCCTTGATGGGTTTGTTCCAGCTTTAAAATTTGTTGATTTATTTCTTGTACTTTTGGTTATTTTTTCTGCACTTCAGTCAATAATAATTTTTTTTTACTTTGTAGGCCATTGCTGGAATGGCCCCCCGAGCTAACCTGGAATATATCGCTCCTGTGATATTGGCGCTCAACATTAGTTACTTTGAGTTGGCCTGCGCTAGCATCAACGGTCTCATGTCCCAAGAGAATTATCCTGTGCCATCCGTATCATCCGAGGATAAACACCGCTTTATCAAGGATGTACTCCGGTGAGGAACACTTTCACTTTCACGTGGACATTTTTGTTGGGATTTTATTGAAATAACCTTTTGATCTCATAATGACAAAAAGTAAAGAAACAGCACAAATATAAATACATACAAACCACAAGAAGAGCGAACAAATTACTTCTTATAATGCAATATTCGACATAGATGTTTTCAATGCTGACCAGGACTGTCAAATGGATTCTGTTTACCGGACCAATGTCTTTGTTTAATGCTTTCTTCGTTTCATGGACCTTAATGTAAAAAAGACTTCTAGTCTTATTTAAGCTATCCATGTGAAATAAGACTATCAAATCAAATAAATATAAATCATATTTTGAAAAGAAAATATTCCAAAATTTGTACGAAATCTTGGTCTAATGACCTTTCAATGTGATTTTAAATTCTTATTATAATCGGTTGTCGAGAGGGAGCGAATTTAAGCTTTGGTTAGACATGTTTGGCAGTCATGACTTGTTCACATATTGAATGTAGCAGTCCCGATGTTCATCGCCAACTAATCCTTTTTTCCCTTTGTTTTAGGGAAAGAACTAATAAAAGAAGACTAAAAGACACAATATCGAATTTTTCTCTTATCTGTCGTGGTATAGCAGGAACGGAGTATGCCCAGCAAACTGCCACTTCGCCTTTCTTCTGACCCGTTCGATTGTTGCCAATGACATACAGACATGTATATTATACCTGAGTACATAGAGAATGGTCCCTAACGTGTGACCAATAACAAATTTTCTACACAAAGGTTATTCTGAGTGTTTGATGAGTAAACAGTATTTTTTCCTATAATCAAACTGTGTTGAATAGATTGACAAACAGGTTGACATATAACCTTTGGCACTGCATTACCGAACCTCCAAGAGTCTATGTGGTGCATTAAAGGTTTACCTATTTTTAACTCTTGTTTTGCTAGTGTTATGCCATAATTTTTACATGACATGCACATGTGTCGATACAATACAGAAGCAGACAGTATATTTGTAACTGGTATGACCTTGTCTTGCCTCTCAGTATACTGGTTTGAATCGCTGAGTAGTGCAGTCACTGACTAGGGAAGGTGATAGAAGGCTTTTCAGGAGTATACGCCTCTTAATAAATGGAGGATTTGTAGACACAGATATACTAAACTAGGTTTTGCCCACCCAGTGTATTAAAAACTTATCTGTAGCAGAGATAGCTACTCAGTGTAGTGAATCCTACCCGAGTGGCCATGAACTGTATTAGTTTAGAGGTTCCATTTTAAGTCCAGAGCAAAATGGCTTATCCCAACAGATTCTTCTATCAATCAATATTCGCCACAGTTTGTTCCAAATAATCAAATTCTAAGTTCTGAAAATGCGGAATGGGCGATTTTTAGGCCAGTGACATTAGATACTGGCCACTGGTTAGGTGCTGAGAGAAGGCTGCAATATATGCGTGTCTATTTTCATACCACATACATCCAATTTGTATTGAGTTCACCAGCCCATCATGACTAATTATACCCTACCAGTGAACGGAGCTTTTACGCCCACCAGGGTGTAGGCCGACGAAGCACATCTTACCTTGTAAAATGAAGCGCACACTTTTAATACTTTAACGGCTGAACTTTCATACCTGGTGGACCACTAGGGTGGCCATTCTGCGTATCACCTGACCAATGTACAGATGAAGAGGCTGAACAAATATTCCTTTTGTATGTGTGAAATTTTCTGAAAGTACAAAATAATCTGATGTCCACCACGTGACTGCAGGCAGTAGCATCATCATTTGGAGTCCACTGCAGGATGAGGCCTCCTCCATATTAAGCCACTCTGTGATTTTTTGCCACTTCTGCCCAGTTCTTCATTTTGCCAAGATGTTTGTGGATCTCTTCAGCCCATCGTTTTTTGAATCAGCCTCGATTCCGTTTCCCTGGGCAGGGTTTCCACATTGTGGGGTCATGCGCCCAATTGTCGTTCATGTGAGCCACATGCCCAGCCCATTTCCATTTTTGTTTCATGATGGTTTTCAACAGCTCGGGGGAGGTTGGATTTTTCCTTTACTGTCTGGTTAGATATATGATCTTGCCATCTGATGTTTAGCATTTTTCTTTCCATGGCCAACCGGTAGCATCATGTTTAATATGTTATATTAATGACTCACACTTGTATTTAACTCGCAACTTACTACCACAGTGATACAAATTAAGCCATCGCGGATCCATAAACCTAATAAAAATCAATAAAAATGGATATGTTTTGAGCTTATTTTTGGTGGAAGTTCTCAATTAAAAAAATTGCAGTGTATATTCAAAAAGGGATAAATTAACTCTTTATGACATAAATATAAAAATAATATTAAAATTGCTGTCACAGAGGCCCTTCAGCGCACTGGCATAACAATCGTTTTACAAACAAGCCATCAACATTATTATGATCCTTGTCTCAGTGTCTCTTATGGCGCTTCACAAAGCCAATTTTCCATTTCACCACAGCTTACGAAGCCGCAGTAAATTTTGACCAGCGCCGTAAACTTTCAGTGAAGCCTCACGCCGATAAAAATGGTTAAGGTGAGTGACAAAATGAGTGAAATCCTGAAATCACTGGAGTAGAGAGCCACAAATCTGGTCATAATGCTCTCATCCAGTTGTTATGTGCATAGTTGGCTAGTTAGGTGATTGTTTTGCTGGCCAGGAGTAGGATGAGATGACGAGTAGCTAGCAGCACTTTTTAGCTTTTTTATCACCACCCGGCTTTACTTTAAGGCCACCAGCGGCTGGTTGACCAGAAGCTTTCTTCTTTTTCTCCACATCAACGATTTGCTGGGTTATACCAGCAAACATCTGAACAACAATGCGGGTGTAATTAGTCTATAGTCACAACCAGCTCCCAATAGACTGACTGAAACAGTTTCGTTCTGTTGTATTTGACTTGGTTTGACCATCTCGACTTGTGGAGAAAACTTTGTACAATCTCGTACATGCCCATCACTTAACGTAATTCCCTTCAACTCCTCGCTTCAACGGACTCTAGGGTATCCCAAACATGCGGGCAATATTTTAGTAGTGAACGAATGCTCGCGAAAAGTGCGCCAAAGCGGTTCAACATTGACAAACTCACTTGAACTCAACGTATAGTTACCTCTTCTACATTCAGGTTATCTTTGGCACTTGTTTCATAGAAGCTGATATTAATTTGGTTGGCGAATTGTTTTGCATCCTCGGTTGAAACTTGCTTTCTTGACGGGTCATCATTCTTGTTACCGACTGAAATTAGAAATTTGAAGCTCGCGAGCTGATGACCTACTGCTACACACACACGCGTAGATGGTCAGAATAAAGTAAGCGGGAGTGCAATTGACTTTGAACCTGGTGACCCGAGTAAAATTTAAAGTTTGTGCGTCACTTGCCCTGTCATGGATTTGGATCGTTGCGTTACATAAAGGAGGCCCACTTATGGGGCAACCCATGGACCATCCTGAAAACAACCCATTGGCTTAGTGATGCCATCCATGCAAAACAAAGATGGTCTTATATTTATGAGGATTATGAGACATTTTGTTATGATTTGACTTGTAATATACAGTGAAACTTGGATAACTCGAAAACTTGCCTAACTCGAAGTCAAACCAAGTTTCATGGTCCTTGCCTGTGGCTAATGATAATTTACTGGGCATACCTCAAACTTTTAGTCATAACTCGAACTGATGAACTGTGGTTAGTGCCACCAAATTACCTTCTCTGTGGCTGGATAAGTTTACATTCTTGTGTAACAAGCTGAACTTCATTGCTTTTCTTTTTACATGAGAAGAGAATCTCACAAATTTTAGAAAGTTTAGCCAGGAAATGGAACTTACTAGAGTGAAATGGGCTCGCTACGGTAGCCTAATGCAAAGGGAGAGCATAATTCATAACTCAAACTTTTTTTATAACTCAAACTTCTTTTGGTGGTCCCCTGCAGTTCCAGTTATCCAAGTTTTACTGTACAAACTTACCAAGGATTCGCGGTACCATGGAATCGCAATTCCTATCAATCTCATCAACCCATCGTTTTACATTGGCAAAAGTGTCTCCATCTGTTACATCGTAAACAACGATGACACCATGACCTCCTCTATAGTATCTGTAAAATTTCCTCACAGAGTTAGTCCAGTTGCCACAGTTTCTTTTATGGTTCTATTCGGGTACTTGGCCATCATTTTTAACAAAAATCCTAAGAAAGGGGTAGGAATTATACGAAAAGCTCATTCTCACAGTGGGCGCTCAGAATGACTACGGCTTAAGCTCTGGATCTTCCGATCTTGGGCCCAGCATATTAGGCGTGGAGCTATCTTTACATACGTACTAAATTTACATGTAGTGGTGCAGTTAATTTTATTCCCATGGATAAGATTATTCAGGCCAAGCCTTGTTTTCAACACGATCAAGGCAAAAAATAAGGAGAAAGAAAGTAAGGGAGCAGCACAAAAAATGAAACCAGCGAGACTGCTTGTACAATAAACTGCATGGAGTTGACCGAATGACCTTTCGAGTAAAACATACGTGGCTGTAATTGTTCGAAACCGCTCCTGACCAGCTGTATCCCATATCTGTAGCTTGCATTTTACTCCGTTTATCTCTAGGGTTCGGATTTTAAAATCAACTCCAATAGTAGCAATGTGACTGCCTACAAAGGAAAGGAAACATTGCTGACGCCATTTTTTTTAATATTCTTAAACGGGTTATGTCATGGCCAAAAGTGTCTTCACTTGTTTTCAGATTCTGAAGCCTACCATAAACAAACGGGCCCAATACCCAGCTCAAATGGAAGCTTAGATATAGCCCTATCCAATGCGCATACTTCGAACCCTCGGCGGCGCACTTTTCAGACCGTTGATGCAACAGAATTGGCCTCGAGATAGGAAATTAACACAGAGCTGTTGGTGTTTGCGTTGATTTCTCGGCTTACGCGCTGATGTTTGGAAAATCCTTTTGCAGGTGCGCACTAGACCTGTAGCTACACAAACCTATATAGAGAACATGATCAGCAAAAATATATAAATAGGGTTTCAGAGTGCAGCTTTCAGCTCTGTCAGCGAGCATTAGTGCCATTATTGCGCAATTACAGAGGCCCAAACGCAACGGCCTCTATTTAGGGCTAGGGAAAACCGGCAAAGCACTTCTTATAACTTAAGTTGTCTCAATCTTACGTTCAATTTTGAGTTCTACTCGATGTTATGAGGGGGTGAAGATCATAAGGTTATTAAGTTTTAGTAATAAGATCCCATTTTATTTCTATTTGGGCCACTCGCTATCGCTGCAATGAACGTGGAGTTGCCTCCCTTTAAGAATGGGGGAACACAACTCCGAAAGTGCGTCTACCATCGACCATGTCATAACCCCTTTAATAATGGTTTTGTAGGAATAAACGAGTTTCAGAACTACCTGCAGTTGACGGAACAAAAACAACATATGATTCCAGCAAAAAAATCATGTACAATGTAAGAGAGTTTGCGGAGTTGTGCAACCCACTACGGACCCAGAATTTTGATGATTCCGCCTAGGTATAATGACTCGCTTGGTGAGCTGTGCACTCACTCAATGAAAACATTGCTCACTTTGGATCGGTATTACTAGCGTTTTAGTGCACAATATGAGTGCAAGTATAAGAAAATGTCTGGTATATTAGTTTATAACATCAGTGATTGTCTGCGGACTTTATTTGATTTAACTAGAAAAAGGAATTGACGTACATTAAAACTCGGTTAACTCGACTTCGGATAACTCGAAAACTTGCTAACTCAAACCAAGTTTCGTGGTCCCTGCCTGGATAATGCTAATTTGCTGGGCATATCTCGAACTTTGAGTCATAACTCGAACTGATAAACTGCGGTTAGTGCCATCAAATTACCTTTTCTGTGGCTGGATTTGTTTACATTTTTGTGTAACAAGCTTAACTTCCTTTTTTACTTTTCACACAAAACGAAAATCTCACAATCTGTTTTTAGTTTACGTATACGGAGACACAACTCCGCAAAGGCTCGAATATCAATTCAATTCGTGTACATTAGAAATTGGGTAAGGGATTTACTGTTGTCAAGCAAAGTTCTCTAGTCATGGACATAATTTGAGCTAGAATGGTCTAAGATTATTAGAAGATACTGACCATTGAATGTGTTGTCCGCAAACCTCAGCAATAAACTGCTCTTCCCCACACCTAGAAAAAATACATGTATTGGTAAGTTTGGGAAAATTTTGAGTGCACGGTGGCCACATTCTGTTATATCAGAAATGGTGTGTACATATTGGTGCAATGCACTGCCAATAACTAGTACTCAACTTACTAAACAGAACCACCAATCGACGCTTCAAGAGGGCACAATGTTAGTCCATAGGTACAAATGTACCAGACATACAGAAACAAAGCGCATGGAATGTGATTTAATCCGTCTTATCAGTTATCATTTTACCGTCAGATAACCTTACAACATTTTGTGGTTAATAGGTATATCTAACAGGGAAAATAGGTGCATTCGCGTGCTTGGGTTTTCCATTTCGGTCGGGAATGTCAAGGTTACCGCAAAGAGGCTTGATTACTGCGTTGAGATAACGAATCGCGAACGATCGTTCGGCTCTAACCAATGAGTTAACGCTGGAAGAGGACAACTCTGATCCGATCAAAGTCCATCCTGAACTCAACAGCGTTTCTTCACCGCGACCGAAGTCTTTCCAAAAAACTCGGTCGAGAGCACGCGAATGTACCTAATATCATCCATGGGACTACTAGCTGAAAAGAAGACTTTATACCCTACACATGGTCTCTTATCCGTAAAACGCTTCAGCTTATTGCAATGATCCTTCATTTGATCACCCTGATTAGCAGATAAACATCTTCTTGTCTCATGCACCTGATCGGGATCACCGCAATGATATCATAGGGAGGTTGTGGAATTCCGTGCCCATTCTACTTAGCTGGAATAAGGGCGTTTCAGTGTATATAATGAAGCACAGTTGGTGAGGAATTGAGGCACCGTATTAGGAAATTTCCACTCACAAAGCAACCGCAGTTATTTCCTTTTTAAGTTTGTTAGCAGACCAATGAGGCGGAATGATAGTTATATTAGAGTACCCATCAGCAAACACAAAGACAGTGAGTGTTTCTATCAGCATATTCTCTAGGGCACCAATGGTCATAAAGCATAAACGTATTCGTTCCTTAGCAAACTCGAGGAAATGAGGCTCGTAATCAGTCAACCGACTACAGGACTTATTCGATGAGCCTTCACTGAAAATCACTTAGACAGCAAAAACAACAGTGAAATAGATTTGTTCAATTCGTACCCAATTTCCGTTAACAGGTGCGGGACTGTAAAACACAACCTCCCTAATATTCGGATAAGACCGACTTTATAGATGACCATAATGAAAACTTCACATTATAACGGACAATCTCAGGAAAAGTAAAGTTAATCACCGACTACAAAGTTCTCTGACTCGCAGCCACAGTATAAACATAAGATTACTGACACTGAGACTGCATTGCTTAGCACTCTTGCACTATCGCCCAAGTCATATTGGTCAGAATGGTGGATTGGTGAACTCCGGTACAGAATGCATGTTATATAAAAAGCTCATGCTTTTGAGTTTTGTTTCTGGTTGATTGGTCAATGTCCATATGTATGTAGACATATTAAAAAAATTATGTAGACTTTTTCAGTGTTTAGACTTTAGTCCTTTAGCTTGTGCAGGCTGTTTAAGTGTTTTAGATTAGTGTTTACATTTCTGTCTAGTTGGTTCAAGCGGACTCATGACTGACTCAGTCGAGTGAGTGTGTGACTAAGTGAGTCACCGTGAGTGAGACCAGCCACTGACTGAGTCAGTTCAAGTTCAAGTTGTCAACACACGTGAAGTGAAAGGGGTTTGAGAGTTCTCACCGCTGTCTCCGATTATAAGAAGCTTAAACAAATGGTCGTACTCCTTGCTCATTATGAGGACGGTATTTTAGGGAAATTGGGACAAAATAAAACCGAAGGTGGCGAGACACAACGAAGACCAAATCAACAATCGAGCAGAAACAGGAAGGAAACGACGGCTTTTCAGAGGGAAACCGTTAACAAAGGCAAAAACTGGAATCGAGGATAAGCATTTCACATCTATGTTGGATTTTCGCACTCTCGCCTTATTCGCAACTTTCTCTCGCGTTTAATAACATAATGACTCATAACAACACAATAATATGCTGTAGAATTCTAAAGAATTCTACAATCTTGTTGGATAAAAAAACAGTGAGAGACTATAGACACGTGATTTTCGATAGGAATCCAGCTTCCACTTCCAAATTTGCTCACCGTGGTCGGTATCAATAAATAAGGATATTATTTAGTTGATTAAAGAGAGGCGGACGCCGCACTACGAGGCATACCAACTTATTCCTGAACCCGATCTACTGCGGGTGTCGTGTGATCCTGCTCACAGACAATCTCAATTTTTGTAAGAGCTCATTTGTTGCCTATTAAAATTAAATTTAGCACTAGACTAGCAGTAGAGTAAGTAGCACTAGCAGTACCGACTAACCTCTAACTCTAACTTCTAAGTCTAAGTTACTAACTAGTAACTTACTTACAAGTTACAGTAACTGTAAGTTCACTTAGTCAGTTACTGAGTTGCTCGTTACACCGATAGTTACAGTGACAAGTCGGTTGCTAGTTATTGGTCGGTTATACTCACAGTACACTCCGAGCCTCAGGGACTTAGGCCAGGGTAACTTATTATAAGTTATACTTACAGTTACCCATTATGTTGGTATATGCTACAGTTTACACAAACTCATTTCAATTGCACTTCCCCGGGACTGGTATCGGCAATGACAAGTGAGGCTGTGAAAAAAATGACCATTTGAGTCAGTCCAAAACTAGTTTACTACTAAAACAAAACAGAGCTGTACAGTCCGGGATCTTTTTGACATACTGTAGCCCTACTTGTTTGCACATATAGTAGTCAATCCATGATCGGGTTCAATTCCCCACTGTGGCAGAGTATTTCAAGGAATTATTCCCGGGTTGATCACACATACGCGCATACACACACTTGGAGAGGAGATGGGCACCGC
>Ga0224511_10001443_pt1 | contig 14378 bp, 10 predicted proteins | sample SF_May12_sed_USG_2_FD_169988 | JGI IMG/M metagenome (GOLD analysis project Ga0224511, IMG submission 169988) | Sediment microbial communities from San Francisco Bay, California, United States - SF_May12_sed_USGS_8_1 | ecosystem: Environmental > Aquatic > Marine > Sediment | place: USA...
AATATTGGGAGGCTGCTTAAAGCATGAGTTCCTTTGTTTACTATTTAATGTTTAAAAAAATGTTTTTTATTAATGCAGGGTACTATATTGTTATCATTAAAACTAATGTGATATTCGTCTACTACCATTAAGGGAACCACAAAAAAGACGATATCATAATGATGTGTACAGAAGTAGATGAAGATTATATGAACATTAACATGGAAGACAAAATACTGGTTATAAGTTATAATTGAACCTCTCTCTGGTAGTCTTACCACGCTTACCAGTTTGTTTTTCAAATCATAACTTCCATCATATTCAATATTTTATTGTGTTACTTAATGGTGTCCTAGAGTTATGTATAACTACGATTGGGTAAAAGAGGGTAACGCAAGACACCTATCATATTATTTTATTTTTTTGCGTGTATATTTGATGATGTCATGAACATATTTATCTGATTTAGGCATAACGTCCGTTTTGTTAAGGAATAAGGGTACCCGCTTACTATGCTCTAATTTTGTTTGATTCATAATAAAAGTGGCTGAAGTGCAGAATTTTGGGATGGACATACTTTATCTAAAATATAATTTATATGTGAGTCTGTGTGAAGAAATGTGATGTTGAATGTCTTGCTCTTAAACATGTCATGGCAACATATTTAAAAAAGATGAAAAATGCATAAAGACTGAGGTAAATCTTTTTCTGTCCCATGGACAAGAAAATGATTTCCCCTCATATTGAATGATGTTTTAAAAATGTCTTGGTTTGTGCACAATTTTTTAACAAAACTTTCACATGGTACCTAAAATTTATGCTTAATCACGCATTTATTCAGATTGTTTGGGATACTTAAGACGTTTTTCCATTTTTATGCCCAAATTGTGCTCTGGGATTTTTTATGGCGAGTAGTAATTTAATATGTACTAAGGCACTGCCTCTTATCGGCCTTACATGTTTTTCGTTAAGATTTACCGGTATATCTGAAAAATAGAATATGTTGACACGCTTTTGAAGTGGCACATTTTGATAAATGGTACTATTTTCATCCAATACTAGCGCCGACCGGTAAGCGTTAACAGCAAACGGAAAAAATAAACATAATGACACAAATCAAATTTTAAACATTTACCGGTTCGAAATTGCGTTCCTATGCAATGTACTTGAGTTACATGTTACATGCTTTATTTGTTTACGTTATGCAATGAGGTGGTATATATAGTTATCTGTTTAAGGTTAACTTCAGCTAAACCTTACGAGCTACGTTGAGTACCTGAGTGGCGGTTAAGGAAGTGCGGGTTGCGTCGATGGTGTAACAATAACAACAATAATGTTTCAATAAAACCGAGGCTGTTTCCTCATATAAGATATTCTTCCCGAAGTTATCGTTTGTCTATAAATGCTTAAATGCATGTGGCTATTGTGTTAAGGGTTATGCTGTTCTATAATGGTTGACAAGCAATTATATTTAAATTCCAACTGTATGTCCTACAATAAACTAAATTTACCCAAATGGTGTTAAAAACACGATACCAACTTTATACTTTTACGTCTAAAACAAGTGTCCATTTAATTATAAAAATGCAAGCCTATGTATATAACACGGACTCCACACACTTTAACAAAACCAACTACGCTCTTACACCGACAATTATAATATAGTTGTGTAGTTGTTTACACTTGTTTGATAAGACAGAGACTCCAACAATTTGTTTTATGCTTTTCCTTCGTTTGAAGGCCCTCCTATCTCAGTTAATCCTTTTGGCAAAGATAAATTTAAAAAAAGGTCCGCTCGCCTGATAACCCTTCTACGATAATTACCATGTTTTTCAGAAACATTAAAGGTGGTTTGAGTTTAATACCCTTATAATACTAGGTCAGAATCACAAAGCAAGCAGCATTTATAGAGAGTAACCAACAGTCTGTGTGTGTGACACATACTATATAAGTATGCTCCCTTCGGAGAAAAGGGGGCATATTGTTTTGCTTATGTCAGTGTGTCGGTCCGTCGGACGGTCCGTCCGTCGGTATACCAAATGGTTTCCGATCATTATCATGAACACTTTTTATCACAGAGCTTTTATATTTCACATGTTGATTGGTCTTGGTTAGGACAAGACCCCTATTGATTTTTAACCCACTAGGTCACGGTCACAAAATTCACTTTTGTTAAAATAGATAAACATTGTTTCCTATCATTTTCTTGATAAATATTCATCACATAGCTTACATGTTTACGCTGATTAGTCTTGATGGTGGCATGACCAAGGTCCAAGGTCAAAGTCAGAAGGATCACTATTGTACAAAATTGTTTCCCGTCATCATCATATTTCATATTACACCATAATGATTATCCATTACAGTGAAATCTGCTTGTACCGACTCCTTTATGTAACGACATTCGCGATGTACCGACACGACTGCTCGGTCCCGAGCAATGCCCTTTATAAAATTGTTTTTAACCTCCTTGTAACAGAACCTGTCTGTTACGTATAACGACACACCTTGTTGGTCCCAATCACCTTAACTACCTGTGAATGACCCTCTTTGTACCGACACGCTCAATCAAGGAATGTTTTAGTGACCAATTAGCGAGTAGCCAAAAGAGCGATAATAGGCCAATTAAACCGTTGACGACTTCGCAAATCGCTGTGGGCATAATTGATGGATTAATGGTCAGGCCGAGTCGATGTCGATACAAGCAGTTATACTGGGCTTATTTGATGGATTAATGATCTGAGCGTCGCATTAGAAATCTGCTTTTGTTAAAATTTCACTGAGCTGAAATTCATGAATGATAACGATTTGTCCGTTTAATTGTTGTTTCTCTTTGTGTGCAAAACATATTAAATAGGACGCAACACACATTATTATTTATTCATAATTACAAAAACATAACAAATAAAAGAAAAAACAATGATATATTGACTCCATTTAATGTAAGTACAAATCATTACTCAGTAAAAGGCTGTAAAATAGTGACCTGCCTCTAACGACAACATCCGTGTAACGACATTAAAGGTCAGTCCGAGTCGATGTCGTTACAAGCAAGTTTCACTGTATATCTTGCGGAATAAGCAAAAGGGACGTTCGTCTGAAATCGACATAACTTATATCGTCCCTGATCCTTTTAAATGTGCTTCATGTTAATTTTCAACCTAACAAAGTGGCTGTCCTATCTTACCATTGAAAAGTTGGTGTGCACATTATGATATAAATAGCATTGAACGTATATGGTTTTTTAGAAAGAAATAGTTACTCGAACGAAACGTTCATGGACTTAGTAAACATGAAAACAGAAACAACAAGTTATCCATTCTCTTTTTCTTATATTGCATTGTTTAACCATTCTTTCAAATGTTAAAGGTTAATTTTGCATTAAAGATTTTTGTAGCTCTGTTACAGCAAACCAAACACTTTCGTCGTTTTACACTTTAATGATGATATTGTGCTTCATGTACCAATCTTGGCATGCAAAATTTACCGCTAAACTAGTAATACAAGTAAAGATGTTTAGTGCGCTGACTCCAACAAGAAAAATCTATGGAGGCCCAACATTTTTAATTAAGTATACAGACAAACTAATCAGTTTTAAATTAAAGATATTATCTTTCTTAACACCTCTCGTTTCTTTTAGTATAGTTAAGGTTATGTTCAAGGTTATAGATACGTGTATATTAAATGAGAATTACGTTTAACATGAACTTTTTAATCTGCGGACAAACTGTTGGTATTGTTGCGTAAACAATATAAAAAAGCAGCACAATATCCCAACATTGGGTCTACATTCTGAAAGACCTTACTATTAGACTTTTGAGGAAAAAACTCAATTAAATTGCATACCTGAATCTTTTTCTTTTTTAAATTTAACTAAACTAAGTCCCAGACCATCGACGATGTCTATGCTTTAGCATTAGTAAAAACCATCAGGAATTATACGACAATCCCTTGAAACAACGAAGTATAAGTTAAAATAGCATTTATTTTAAATAGTAAATGTCCATGATATTATCTTGGATCTGGTATAATATTCGTATTTCAAATAAAAACCATGGTTTTCTATACAGTAATACTTACGCTTATAAAATATAAAAGTTACTTTTGCAATATAAAAATTATATTGATTTATTAGTAAAGTCTTTTCCACTTTCTTAACCTGATCAGACCAGTCGACTGCCATAAAATCACAGGCCAAGTTCAATAATTTGGATAATTGGTTTTAAGAATAAACAGTCATGTTCATTGCCATTTACATGCGTTTGTGGCATTATGACATTGCCAATGCGTGATGATCAGTCTGTTCTCACAGGGGTGCTTCTATGAATCCAACATTTCATTCATTGTATTCTAAAAGCGCTGTATCTCTTTTGAAACGCTACATTTTAGTGACGTTTTTTTACGAATTATAAGAACCCGCGACTCACCTTCTATTACAGATCATAGACAACTCCATTTATGTTGGACCGGAAAAAGTATTGCCTTAATCAGTGTTAAAGTGGTGTTAAGTTAGAACATACTTACAAACAATCTAAATATGTACCCAAGCATACGTAAGATACAAAATTCAAAAATGCGTCTACTTATAAATCGCGTTCGATGCCCTTTAACATGATTTGTTTTAGATTTGATTGAGTATTACGGAAAACTGGAGTGCTTAATGTTTAAACATGCTAGCACTCCATTATCTGCTTTTGTTTATAACATCCCTCTCTATTTTTGTGTGTCGAGTGTCTTTATAAAGTGTGTTTATCTTCCCATTTGTGGTTTGTATCATTTCGATTAACGTGTGTTCATTTCTTATTATCAAGATTTACGAAAATTGAAGACTAATATTACATAATGATGTTTAGTTAAAGTAGCTTGGCTGACCGTAGTTGAAAAAGATACATGTGTGTCAATATTATCATTTTTAATTGGTCATTGTGCTATCGGAAATGAGGCCTTGGCAAGATTCAACAATCACGTTTGATGTGATTGTCGTCTTAATTTTTCCCAAATTGTAGGTGTTCATACCGACAATTTTTCAACATACTGTCAACGTAATCCCTCGGAAAAAAAATGAAGCAAATATTCTCTATATAAAATGATCAAGCAATTCTGGTTGCATCAAACGACATGCCGTTGGCTTTAACTGTATTTAAGCAAAAGGCATGCCAGTCGACACTATAGCATGCCGGTAGCCGAACTAATAACTATATACCTGGATGTTGTAGCGTTTAACTCAATCATTCATTCCCATAGATGACTTACTGCTGTAATATTAAAATCGCTACGTTCTCCATGTGGCTGTACAGTTTAAATAAAATGGACTATTGCAAAATCTGGTTTTAAAATATTTCATATTGATGAATTTCAATCAACAATGGTTGTGTCAGTGAATGTCTTAATATGGGGTCCTACAATTATCTTAACTATTTGTAAAATTCGCCTAGTAAAATCGTTTAAGGTTTGTTACCATAAACAGTTTATCGGTGTAGTTTTCGTCTTTACAAAGTGTTATTAATCATGTAAGCATTGAATTGCTTCACTTGCCAAAACTTCTAAATTTGGTAACAATTTTACTTGTGCTCGTCGAATAGTTTTACCTTCTGAGACCTATTTATGTTATAATATTCTCAACCCCCAAAACTCTAGATCAAATCGTATGTGTTGGTCGCTATTTATTTAAAGGATCACGTTGAAGCGCTTATATTTATGTTTGACGGACAGTTGTTCGTCCAAAAAATACAAACAAACATTTAGAACAAATACTCGAAGAAACATTACATTCACATACTTCACAAAGCTCCATTTATAACCTCACTATTGAGGTCAATTGTAGAGACATACTAAACACTCCAAAAGATTACACTTTATTGGCGTTGGGTCATTGTTAATACATATAAATCTTTTTATAGCAGTTAGTAAGTTGTTTAATATATTGCTGATCGGTTTAAAATTAGACCTTCAGAACGGAGACTGGACAAGTTGAACATAAGAAGCGACGAGTAGGCAAGACAACATAATGGTGAATATTGTGTCTGTGAGCGTTTGTGTTATTCTCTTAAATGGTTTAAGTGTTCAGGCCGAAAGTTGTCCCACACGATGTCGATGGAATCCTTGGGATCCATGGTCCGAATGTTCTCGGACATGCGGTGGTGGGAGACAGTATCGCTATAGGACATATTGTTGTAAATCTAGTCTTGCTAATGACATCGAGGCGTGTTTTAATAACTGCGGAAGAGATGTATCCGAGTATTATGACGGTTACCGTGAGACACAGAACTGCAATACGCGGTGTTACAATGGCGGAACGATTGGTACTTACGGTTGTCAATGTCCGGATGTGTTCTATGATTTTTGTTGTTCGCAAGGTAATACATTACACTCTGTAACAGTTGTGGTTATAACAAAATAATAAGTATTTTATTATAATTGTAGATTATACTTACATAGTTTTACGGGTACTGATAATAAAAGATGTCGCTCCCGGCAATGTTTGAACAAATACAGAAAACGTTGAGTTCACTGTTATGTATAGAAACGAACCAATGTCTGAACTGTCAGGCCGGGTAGCTCAGTTGGTAGAGTATCAGCCTTGCAAGCAGGTGGTCGTGGGTTCGATCCCCGCTCTGGCTAAATGACTTTTCCGAACTATTTACTTATGTTATCTTCAAATTGTATATGAGCAAGACAGATTGATTCAAACAATACAGATAAAAACTTACAATAACAGGTTAGGACAAATTCAACATAATTATGTGCCCTTTCAAATGTTGCCGTTCACAACTGTATCTGCCAATTACCACAGTCTCAGCTCATATTTCCAAGTTCAGGAGTGAATATGTATGGAAATGTATCTACAGCCAATTGACAGAGGCTGGTGACTTGCCAACAACAGACTCATATCGTTCAAAATAAATTTGTCCCTGGCAAATTGTTCATGCAAACAGACCTGTGATACAATAAACTAAAATAACTAAATGGAGATATATACTGATTCCCGAATAGGAATGTGCGACTGTACTAGGTAAAAGCAATACCCCCACCCCACCCCAAATCATTGATTATCAAGGATGTTCCGCCAACAAAAGTGCTGGGGTATGGGATGTTACATCACTGTCTAACTATTCCAGGCTATGATTCCTATATGGAAAAGATTACAAGTTTAACTACATGTAGTTGGTAATGACATACATGTGCATTGATATACAAACAGTCAATGATATGGCATCTATCATTACTATTGGCGAACATATTCAATAAAACCGAGGATGCTCTCATTTAGGCTCAGTGCTACCTGAGGGCTTTCGATTTTCTCAATTGTTCCCTCTTTTAAATGTTATTCAGTCATATTGATGACATAAAAATACCAGCACTAAACGTTATTTAGCTGTTACTATCAGTTCAATAAAACAAAAATGAAGTTTTTTACCTAGTTATGAATTTGGTGTTTTAAGATATTTCCCATGCTTAGATTTTTCTAGATTTTTTACATGTTATAACCAATATATATACGATGTTAGATCAAAAGGTTTTTTTTCTGTTGCAATTTTTGGAAGGTTAGGTCCATATTTCTGGTAGACTGACTGGTCTATGTATCTATTAAGAAAAATGTCCCAACAAAGAGCATAGTTGTATTTAAATATAAGGGATGAAATATTTGTAATGTAAGTAAGTGGGATTTGTAACAAAAACGTGTGTTCTAATTTTAATAATATCATTGACCGTACCAAGGCGGTAATTCAACACTTTTCGAAGAAATCATTGAATAAATTATAAATAAATTGGAAAAAACTCCGACAATAAAATGAAAGTCCGTTGCATATTGGTATTCTAGGTGTTTTGTGTTGATCGGTGTGTTTGTTTGTGTGAGGTCCTTTTTGTCATGTTGCTCTTGATTTGATTGTGATATGTCTACATTGTTTACAACCTTCTTTCTTTGAACATCTCTTTAATTTAAATGCATAATTTTTATAAGTCATCAAAATAAGTACAAAAAGCCACTAAAATGGCATTAAATGCTATGTTGTGGGTACAGTGTTTGTAATGCAGTGCTGTATGTTTTTGTACAGACAACTTGGTCACGGTACCATTAAACGTAACCCTGTCGGCTTTGTTAGCTATCTGTATTGTTAGAAAACAATGTCCTTTAACCATCATGGCATTACGGTTCCAATGGAATTAATCATTTATTTTTAAATGGGTAATTCAATTCGTTACTTCCTTGTTGAAGAAATTCCCCTGTTAATCTTATTCGGTTAATAGTAGTGCCACTCAAAGAAAGGCGTCTGTATTGGTGTGACCTCCTCTATTGAGTAAATATTTAACCACTTAATGAACTAGTTTAGAGCACTTTAGACCTCGCAGTTTGTATTGGTGACCTTGTATGACGGTTTTAATCTTTTTCGAGTGGATGATATCATAATCCTAATATCTGATATAAGTCCTCAAGGTAGCAATTGACAAAGCATGTGCCTGGATTGAAATTTCGTCAGGTCAATGAGGCTTGATAACATCTCAAGTCCTTGGCTTTAACTGTAGTTTATTTATTTAATAACTTGAAGGCCTCTTGAATGCCGTCAGTTAATATATTTAATAATATTTGAAGTCAAATAATTGTTTGTACTGTTTGAAGTGCATGTTTTTGTTATTTTATCTGTTTACCCATTGTTTCTGTTGTTTTAAATTGACAAAATGATAATAAACCGTAACTATCTTATTAATTATTAAGTTTACTAAAATAATATAGCCATACTAAAGGTGACATTTATCTTTCAAATGCTGATAACTTAATACTAATATATATTTAATATATTGAATATCAAAACGGCATGCACTTGATTAATTTAATTAAGGTACGCTTTTATCACTTCATTAAATGTATTTACAATTAAAAACATAGTATCGGTTTGATAATTGTATTAACAGATATATATATACAACAAATATAATATTTATTCAAATATCGTCATAGTCGCCTATTCATTGCAACAATATTTATGTCATAGCTGACATCTAGTTTAATGAAAAATATCATTGAATACTGTAAATAATGATGCTTACCGCGTCAGTTCGTAGAGTCACTACGTGTTAACAAAAATGAATGTGAATGTTAGTTTATTGCCAATTTATAATTACGTTAACTCATTTTTGTATTTATTTTTTAAACACACGCGTTGCTAAATCTGTAGATTTAAATCTGCGAAAATTCGAGAGTTTGCAGTTTACGGTAAAACGACAGTTGCTTCTAGTGTCAAACGGATATTTCTAGTAAACTAAGAATTATTGGTTGTGTGTGCTAACAGTCGTGATATGATCTTAACAGAGCTAAAAGAATGGCCTAAAATATGAACAATGAAACAGAACAATAATGAATGTCAGAGTTTCGATCCAGGGCATTGCCAACTTGTATACGTTTGAAGTTTAACAAAACGCATCTACGTTGTAATCAAAAGAAAAAAGGCTTTACTGAAACGAGTATAATCTGTTTAATGTTTAAGGTAAATTGTGTTGATGAACATGACAACATTTATGTTGATGTCAATGTGTGTTTTTTCTTTAGCGATCATCGATCTGAACCAGCCTAATTTGTTTTAAGATTACTCTCACACTATTTGTTCGGCGCAGCTGTCTATGTTTGCTTTTGACCCAGGGGTTAAGTTGTATTCTAGCCAATGAGATACGTTGTAAGAGATAATGCATAAATTTTGAATTTAAACCCTGCGATTAGTTGAAATCGGCTACGTTCACTGGTACTTGTAGTCGTTCAAATGTCTATGGTGCAAATAATAGAACTAGATTTGGATAAATTATCACGGTCTTAGTACATGTATTTTATTAGATTTCTTCTTCTTGTTTACAATTGTGCGTTTACAAGGCGAAAAGTATTCTTTCTTTATTCCTATATTGTATTTTTCATAACTGATCTATGCTGTTTGTGTGTAGGTGTTTTTATAAATTACCATTTTACCAATATTTGTATGCTGGGTACTGGTCTACTAGCACAGAGATCACGTGATTTCAGTTACGATTATACATGTTGTTTGCCGTAAATACACTTTAATGAAGACCTAATTCTTGACTCACGATGTAACGCAGTAAGTATATACGCGCCTTGGACAAAATTATTTCTTCGTACGCCGACCTTCACGGGGGTAGAAACCACTCGAGACCAGTTATTTTTTATTTTTCATTTTAATTTGAAATACACTTTTCACTTACTCAAATTCAGCGCCGAATATTGTTTTCAAAATAGTTCTTGTTGCCGTGGTAGAATAACGAAACTCAGTTCGGGAAAACGTTTTTGTCCAACGTAGGATTGACGAAAATTCGTTAGCGCCAGTCATCAGCCGTATATAGATCAACACTCAAACTTGTTGTTTTCAAAAAACGCCCAAGGCTGCTATTGGTTTGTATCTGGCTTTACAACCCACACAATGATCCTCTTGAGCCGTATGCAATTTACAATAAAGCGTATCGAGTTTAAAGGTGCGTTGCGGAAGGTTTTTATCGTGTGTTCGTTTTAGTAAATTTAAAGCGCACAAACAAAGTCATTTCGGGGTGTGAACTAACGTCAGCTTCATATATTGTTTATCGTGATGTTAATATGACGAAATGAAGGTTTTAACAATTGTGTATAATGCTAAATAGTTGCCATCTTATCAAATCTGTGATCGAATTCCACGACACGGATGTCTTTGATAAAAAAGTTAAAATCCGACGTTTTTGTCCGTCCTGGAGAACTTTCATCTCACTAAAAACGTTCATGTATATTGAAAACTATTCTTTTTTCAGTCTGCCCGGACATCCTCCAGTGCAAACGCCGAAGCTGTACAACCGCCTCCAACGTCTACTGTAAGGAATGTAACGAGAACAACGCCATATTCAAGCGGTACAACAGTGACAAGGAATGCCAACGTATGTATTGAATCATTTTGCATTCTTTTTTCATCTTGGTATGTTTTTGTTTACATTTGACATGTGTTACTCTCCTTTAACTTCGAATATATTTGAGTATTTTAATTATTTTCAATATCTTATATTTTTGAACACATAATTCAGAATCTTGTTCACATCTGTGTCATTTACCTTGAAATCGCGTGTTTATAATATGCCAGGAATGTCGTAACAAGGACTTATCTTGTAAACGCGTTGTATTACACAAAAACAAAGTTTTAATCATGTGTCTATGTAATTTATCTAAAAACAAATAATATTTGACACCAAAAAATAATGTTGCAATTGTTTCTAGAAAAAGAATGATACACATGATAAAAAAGACCTATTGTTGATTACCGTTTGTATGGGAACTTACAATATACAGGAATGTGCGCCTGGAACAACCACTACTGCTGGCCGGGAAACTGCGGCACTGACGGCCTCACGCAGGACTGCACATGTGCTCCTGGCTTCAATAAGGTATCGATTTATGGAGCTGCGATCGATTCTGGAAACACAACATGTCAGCCCACTAAGACACCGTCCATCCTTACCTGCGATACAGTGGCAGTTGGGCCAAACGGAGAAAAGAAACGTGCCATGAGTTCAGCGGCCTCTACAGCATGTGAAAACTTGCAGGACATGTATGGAAACTTCCAGCCGTCTGTGATGGAGTTTCGCATGGCTTCTGATTTCACCGTCAATTTGTCAAGTGTCACGAAACCAGCGTTTATTGTTGAATCAAACTTCGGCATCAGTGACTCTACAGTTAGTATAAACCGCATGACAGTTAACGGTATGTACTTTTACCGGTTACACATGTACCTATATTTTGCTCTAGAAACATTTCTGTTACATTTAGTTCATTAATAAAATTCGAGTTATAAAACGTGTCCTTCTCGACAAAATAAAAGAAACATTATTGTTTACTCTATTTTGTTACACATGTAACTGTAGTTTTGTGTGATTAAGATTTGATAGTAACTAATATATTATACAAAAACATGTCCTTCTTGCATATCGTAGTAATAAATAAAACTGTTAACCTTAGGTGTATTGACTACTTTATCAACCCATCACCAGCGCCGCGATTCAGACAACAGCCAGTCTGTTATAAGCAACGATCACCAAGACGGAAACCTGACAGTTACAGCGGGAATGTACAACCTCAACAACGGCGAGGCGTAAGTTTGTCGATCAGTAGGAAACAATTAGTTAAATTTTACTTTTATTGGTCAACTTAGCACACTCTTGATATTACTGTCTACAAATAGTAACAACTGGATGCCTTTTGAAAAATATTTTGTTAGAGAATATGCCATTTACGTTTATACATGTACAATTTACCGTGAACGTTCTTATGAAAGATTGCCCAAACATATTAGGTAACACAACAAAAATACCCCGTATTCAACCATGGCCAGTTTACATAGCGATTTTGTTATCTTTACAACATTTATATTGATATGTTTAATAATGCCAGCTATTTTTGTTTACTAGACTTTGTCTGAATTATGAAGCAAAAGGCGGGGGCTATTTGAAAGCTAAAGACACGCGGGGTGACATTCACACCGTACTACCTGCAGTCCCATACACAAAGACTGACAGTAGCCGTCGGGTTTGTTATCGATATGACGATACTCCTCCGGAACATTGTTCCGTGACTAGAACATGCTCATCTGATCCTCTGCATCTCGATCACCGCATATCAAGAGACCCCATACACATCGTGACGTTTACTGGTTGGAGTGACCCAGTGCCAACGGGAGGGACGTCAGTGACAGCTTCAAAGATAGAAAGCTACGAGATTCGAGTTAATGAAGTACTGCCTTCCAAAGGTATCCACCAGGTGGATTACACTACCAACTTCCTCTCTATAAAGGTGAATCACACAATCACTGAGATGACGCTTAATTTAACATCTGATAATCCTCATCTTTACTGCCTTACCCTAGAGGTTAAGGATGTTGCTGACAATGTTCGTCAATGTCGACGATTTATACTAGTGGACGCAACAACCTTTATTGAAACACACCCTGATCAGCCGTTTCAATTTACGTCAGCATCTCCAGAAACAGGATACGCCTGGCAAACACACCACAATGACATATGCATATCATGGAAAGAATACTTCTTTAACAAATTTTACTTCGATAATGAACTTTTTAACGGCGTTGAGGCGGACCCACATGGACTTATTACTGGAACGTACGAGCAGATCAGTGGCGAGCTTCCGATATCTGGTACCCCTAATGTTCATGGAATCGTCAAATACATGGTGTCGTGGAAATTGAATGACGGGCCATTTTCAACAGAAATTGAAGTACCTGACTTCCTCAATCAGACATTCTGCAAGCATCTGCCCGTTAAGGATGGTGAAGAGTACACAATTAACGTTCGCCCGGTTGACATAGTTGGGAATACATTTCAGGAAGGTCGTACCGTGTATATAGATAGTACACCACCCTTTCTAAACGAATTATGTGTACGAAATACAAAACAGGATGTACAATGTAAAAGTTTAATATCGAATACGGCGTCTCTGTTACTTGATTTTGGATCTTTGGATTACCATAGTGGCATCACTAAATTGCAATGGTTCTTTGGCAAGCGTGGCGCCAAACATGATTCGGAAACAACAGAAATCAGCCATGGCGAGTTTAAAATGGTAAACATATTTTTATTGCAAACTAAACAAAAGATGGTTTACTATTTGCACGTTTGATTAATGTTACACATACCTAACGGCGTCTTTCACTTGTCACAAATACGTAACAAAAGTAAATTGACATAACCATTTCGCACCCAGAAACATGTAGCCCGTTAAACACGGTGCATTACCCAGTCACTTAAATATGATTAATAATGAAAGTTGGTTTGCATTATTACTCGAAATATTACGCAACTGAACCTGAACTGTAAATGCATTATTTATTCGACAAAAACATGTAAATGTCGTAAAATACATTAGTTGTCTTTAAAAAAAGTCATCTTAATCTGATTTGTTGTAATAAAACCAACATGTTTAATGATATACACGTTTACAGGTATTGTTACATAATTTGTCGGAAATTTTCAGCAACACTGTTTAGACATCAACTCGCAGATGCACTGCTACTGCCCAGCTATTGGGGAATGTGAAGTTTTCCAATATGAACTCTCACTTGCCCTAAACACCTTTAACCTAACTGTTTATGGTGAAAATGCAATGTATTTCCTAAGAGTGACTGCAGTGAACAATGCCAAGTTGTCTACAACAACGGAAGTTGAGTTTATGATTGAGTTTACTACAGGTAAGTTAACACATATGCATGCATTTCTTGAACCCAAATAGCATATTTTACACATTACAATTAGAATACCTTTCAATTGTTTAAGCGTTAAAATTTTAGCGTTTTTGTTATTTATTAACATGTTAAAATATCATATTTAAGACATGTGTAATATACGTGTTTACAATAATAATATTTCCTTGA
>Ga0224511_10001444_pt1 | contig 14378 bp, 9 predicted proteins | sample SF_May12_sed_USG_2_FD_169988 | JGI IMG/M metagenome (GOLD analysis project Ga0224511, IMG submission 169988) | Sediment microbial communities from San Francisco Bay, California, United States - SF_May12_sed_USGS_8_1 | ecosystem: Environmental > Aquatic > Marine > Sediment | place: USA...
AGCTATCAGACCTTTGATCAACAACTGGTACCGCTAAGTTTTCATCCATTCATACCAGGGAAAGCAACAGGAAACCACCTCATTACCACCCCACCCACCAGGGAAAGCAACAGGAAACCACCTCATTACCACCCCACCCACCATGAAAATTACCATGAGAAACCTGCCTTATGCAGAATGCCTCATCATCACCAATATTTCACTATAATTATATTGAGTATATGCGATGAAGGAGTATATCTGTACTTTCAAAGCATATTTCACAAAAGTTAACCACTTTTGCTTTGTTGTACTGAGACTGGTCTGCATGACTTCAGATGAAAACCCCCCTTGAATGGGGCTGCAGTCTCAGTTACTGACTACCAAACTTTAGGATATCTGAAACATTCTCTGACGTTGTACAGTAACTGGGCATAGACACGAGGTCAAGGTGACAATCAACATGGATTCTGTCTGTTTACAGCGCCCAAATCTCCTATGAAAGTGGAACTTGCCGAGATTAATTCTACCTGCATGCTCCTGTCATGGGTGCCCTCCACAGAGGTGACAGGTGTAACTCAACAATATCTAGTCTCCATCTCATCCGGTCCTCAACGCAATCGTAATATTACCATCAACTATTCACAACTAAAAGCTAGCTACTTGGTGACTGGTCTTACTCAAGGACAGCCGATCAGTGCCAAAGTGATGGTGAAGAATTTCCAGACGGATTATGGTCCATGGTCCAGTGAGGTGATTGGTACACCCAAACCTACTAGTAAGTGTGAAATACCACTCCGGTCTTTAACGAACTGGCACAAAGTATGATTGGTTCCTGGTGTGAGAGTGAGCTTTTCACACATATATCCTTTATAGCTCAAGAAACACCTGGAGAGGAGCTTGCCGCCCCCAAGCCCCCAGAAAGGACATGAGAAATATGAAGCAATACAGTTTCCTTTTTATTAAGGAATCTTCGAATTAAATTTCATTCATTCAGGCGAAACCTTTCCGCATGACAAAAAGAAGTTGTGACAAGTTCAGATGCCACTTAATTATATTTTCTATGCGCATTTACATTGAATTGGCTAATTGGCAAAATATTGATAACTACCGATATTAATGCAATTGTTCAGCAGGGTGTGGTATGCAGTACAGCTATTTTTTATAATACACCTTACCTTGTTACAGGTGCTCCAGCAATAGCCCTGGTAAACACTGAGGTCAAGGTGAAGTATCATGATTCTATCCGTGTAAGCTGTGATGCTGTAGGAAACCCAAGTCCAACTGTCACATGGAAACGAAGGTACATTGATACAACGGATTTGAATCGGCATTAAGTGATATCGGTTTAGCGGTATGAGAAGGACTTTATTCTATGTTAAGTTTTTCTCCTGTGTTGCGTCCTGTCTCAATGTGTATGTAAATATCTACATGTACTAAGGCTGTAGTCTATTCAATATCCACTCCATGTTTTAATGTATTAATAGTGGGCTCGTCAAAATAAAATTGAACCTAGATAGCTCCTTATGACCCAAAGGGCTGAAGCTTGTCTTGTTTTCAAGCCACCAAATTGGAATTTGGAGGTAATGTCTGCTCTTAGGCTTACCAAGAGCTGTTTAGTGAAATTGGAAGCACACGTAGCAAGATGTCGGATGGTTTGACATTGATTCTTTAGATCGGATGTGCCTTTTCCCGCAAGGATCAGCCCTCTAGAAAATGGCACGCTATCTATACAGCAAGCAGTAACACAAGACAGCGGTCATTACGTCTGTGTGGCGAAAAACATTTATGGTGAACTCTCCAAGACCTTCAACATTGAAGTACAAGGTACGTGTGTTTTTATGTAGGTACACTTGATATTACAATTTTGTGTGATTTCCACAGAAAGGTGTTTAGGAAGCCAACTTGTTCTGTTTAACTTTTTATCTGTTGTGATGTCTGTCTGTAGATCAGAGATTGAGTAAGTATAACAGGGTTTTCTCTAGCATGACATATGTTTCATTTGGGCACGAGGTGGAATCTTGGAAGCCCTAAAAGTGAAACGGCTTCACTCACTAATTTATGACTGCAGTGGATTGGCTTTCTCGGCTCTTCCTTTCTGTCACAGTTGGTTAGAGTCAACTATTCTTGATCTATAGGCCATGATGCCATCTCATGCCTTGTACGGGAGGCTGAATTGAATGCGTTTTTTTCTCTCTGCTATGCTTCTTTTTATTTCCTCCTTTATCGCTGGACGTTTGATTACTCTAGCTCTTCTATTATAATTTCATTTGAGTATTCGATCTTTACCGAATTGATGGTTTTTTCATGTATTTATCCCCAACAGCAATAACAGAAAAAATCCTTTAGGTGGTAACTGTTATGCCTTCAGTTCTGGTAATGGAAATGTGTGGGTGGCATGCAGCATTACTGATCGATTACCTTTGACAACTTAGCGACAACCCACACAATATATGATGATCAGGTAGCAATTATCCATTCTTTTTGTAGATTTTCCTGAACCCCCACAGGTATCAGTCGTGGGAGTCTCATCTTCAGAGATACAGATCAGCTGGATCTCCACAGGCAACGGAGGGTTTCTTATCCGAGGTAAGCACTCATCCTTCTGTCAGAAGTCAACTTTCCAGTCCTAATTTTGTGAAGCCATCAAACAGGTGTTGACTAGGTAAGTGCAGATGCATGTGAGTAAATGTACATGTATGTCAAAATAATAAGCCTAGTTGTCCACTTTCCGTTCTCTATAGTGATGAGCAAAATTTCGCTCCACACATTTATTGTTCAAGTATTACCTACCTCTTTATGAGCAGTGAGATAACTCCCTCTCACTAGGGCATCCCTTATCAACCCGTTTCCCCTACTCTGCTCAAAGCTAGCTGTGAGATAATTAATTGTGAACCTGCATGACCAGGTTGGAGTCTAGAAGTGCGTTCGGATGGATATTGGCAAACATTTGCAATCCTTGGAACTCAACGGACATATTGGCTGGAAGATTTGACCTGTGGACAGAAATACAACATCCGAATGAGAGCGATTAATAAAGAGGGCCCCAGTGACTACACAAAGACTCTCACCGCCAAAACAACTGGTAAAAGTGAGTCAATCAACGTTTTGTTTTATCTGTTACAAACCAAATAGCACCACTCTATCAAAGTGACCACCCATTTATTGTAAAGACTTCTCAGTCCGGAAGAGACCTCAGTCAGAGCACTAAAGTCGAGTCTCTTCATGGCATCTAGATGGCAATTCAATTCAGAGGACTTTTTACTTCCACTGGCATGTGTATGTTTCGATGTGTTCTGTGAGTTGTGGAGCATCGGTAGGCGCGTATTTTCTGATTTAGGGCTCTTTTTTGCTTATTGCACAGCATTTTCTGTATAGGTCTAGGCATGATTGGTATTTTAGAGCCAAGTTCCTCTAAAACAGCTCTTGAGATGGTGAAAGCTGTGAACGCTACGTCAATAGAGCTAGATCTAACCCAATGGGATTCTGGCCTGTGTGCCATCACACACTTCAGGTAAGGTTTGTGGCACGCAAACCACTGTGGATTTGAGACTTATGGCTTGCATATTATTTTTCCTTTGACTTTCGGGAATGGATTGATGGTGTTATATCCGCAGCACCTATATTGTTGGTACATTTAATTCAATTGATTCAATTAATCGAGTTGTAATTGACTGAAGACTTTTTTCATCTAGCTTCGAATGATGACAAACATAGAGTTTAGGTGTTGAGGTATACTATTTTGAAGTCTGGTTCTTTTGTTGTAGCATTGAGTATAGGAAAGCCAGTGGTGGAGAATTCAATCTTATCACTCCGATCAGTTCGTCTCAGAAGTCCATTGTCCTACTTGAAATGAATGAGGCTAGTTGGTATGATGTCAAGGTCACTGCGCATAACAGCGCTGGATCTACTACAGCCTTACTATCAATCTCTACATTAACATCAGATGGTCGTAAGTTAACAATGATCAGGTTAACCTCCTATTCAGGTGTTGTAAGGTTCGTTTTGTGGTGTTTAATGTTAAACTACTTTGATCTGAGCTTCTTGTGAGGGAAAAACCTAGCCTCTTTGTGATTTATATAAAGGGTGCATTATGCACTTTTAGCCACAGCATTTGTCATGAACTGCATTGAGTTTAATGAAATTAAATTCAAATAACATGAACGTCACATTTTTTGGTGGTGCCCTAATTCAGAATTCATAGCGACTTTTTTTATCTTGTGACTTGTAACACATCTCTTTTCATATTAGGTGCATTCGCGTGCTCGCATCCGAAATTTTGGGAAAAATTTCGGTCGTGAGGACGCGAACACTCGGTCGCAGTGAAAAACCGCTGTTGAGTTCAGGATGGACTTTGATCGAATTAGAGTTGTCCTCTCCCAACTTTAACTCCTCGTTAGAGCCGAACGATCGCTCGCGATTCGTTATCTCAACGTAGTAATCAAGCCTCTTTGCGGTAACCTTGGTACTTTCATAACCACTAGGCTAACGCCTACTTTCGGTCACAAAATTCTGTTCACGTGCTTCAGTCGCGGACCGCGACCGAAAGTGAAAGATGCTTTTTTGGATCATGCTTTTCGGTCGCGCTCTTGCGCAATTTAGCAGATTTCGCGATCGAAATCCATTTCGGTCGCGAAAAACCCGAGCACGCGAATGCACCTATTATGGAACTCCACAGCTTTTATTGGTCAGTTTGATTACTACAGTTTTACAGGGTGAGCATGAGGTCTGTAAAACCCTTCCTGTCGAGTTATAAAATGTCATATGGCTTCTCAACAATCATTTTAGCTTAAAGCCACCTAAAGGGACCTAAACATAAAAAGCAGCTAAATCCCTTCTGTTCATTTTACAGCTAATCAAATTAATAATGTTCTGATCAAAATGCATTGTTTGATCTCCAGGTTGAAAACTGGCACTGTATTTCTTCTTATCCTTACAGACACAATTACTCCACTGATGAGGGTTGAGTCAAGCCTAACGGAGTCTACACCAATTTCCTTGCTGATCCCACTGTGTGTGGTCGCCCTGGTCATGCTCTCATTGGCTCTCGCTTTCTTATTCTATGTGAAACGTCGTCGGGAAAACAGATATAGAGGTTGGTTGTTATTTCCATCATGTGATTTGATAGCGACATGACATTTTTAAGTGAACAGAATTCAGAGTATTTCACCACTGAACTGTTTTTTCTTATTTGAATCACAGGTGTTTTGCTTACCGGCCATACTGTGCTCAGATGCACACGTATTTTAATGTGAAGTGTGATAGAGGGAGTGTAGAAACTCTTAGGTTCAGTTTATATAAAGAGTATTACTTAATTTTTTGTTTTTATCTAGAAAATGGGAAGAAGAGAAGAGTATACTCTGACAGCGTGCTGACCTCGAGCCATCCGCATCACATACCACGTGAGAACGTCTCTGGAGATTCTAGGATGTGGCTTTTGCATCAGCAGCCCAGCAATGGAGGTCTCAGTAATATATTAGAAAATGACAACCTTGGACAAGGAGTAGAAGGTGAGTCTTCTAAAATTTATATCAGAATATAAATGACAACGTCTTAGACACTAAAATCCCTAAAAATTTATATAGTTTATGGTAGTTTATTAAGAGAGTTGCCTGTTTTTAGTACTTTGCTGTAATTGTTTAACATTCCATAGAGTTATCCTCTAACTCTATGCATCGACCGATCTAACAGGTTTCCATCCTATGTCAAGTACATACATGTAGACACACATAAGCACATAAAATTTTGCTGCTAGTCGACAAGACACCGTTTGTGGATCGGATGTGCACGGTGAATCAAGTTGCTGGCTAATAAAAGTGATTGAATATGCATATAACATTCTAAGCGGGAAACCAAGAGTTCCAGGTTTTACTACCTGATGGAGGCCATGCTGTTTGAACGGTGTTAACTGATGTGTTGTTTCACCATATGTTTGATTGATGCAGGGGATTATGAGATATGCACGCCGACTCTGAGTTATCAGAAAGGTCGCTGTGTGTACTGTACCGGTAATGATGACCGATGTGCCTACTGTTCTCCTGAGCTGGATGAGCTTATTACCAAAGATATGCCAAACAAAACCATGGAACAGGTGAGAGGTTGAGATTAGCTCGGTTAACTAGGATGCTCATCTAAAACTGAATACCAAGTGGCAGTCATGGTGATGGTTACAAAAGCCTTGCGTCGGATATGAAAAACATGCACTACATGTAAACAGATATAAATTCATTAACCCTTTTTAGTATGATACACTGGTTGGTGTAGAGGAGGAGTTTCCTCCCCCTCCACCTGAAGCCATGGAGTGTGACCGGAGGTGTGCGTCACACGAATTCATGCAGAGATCACGACCGAACACCGTATCACGACCTAATACTGGCAGCACAGCTAGCATGTTCAGAGTGGATGGAGCCCTAAATAGGTACCCGAGCTGCCGCAGCAGTATGGCGACAGTCTCCAGTAACCATGATGAGCTTCTTATGGCTTATACCTTTTCCAAGGTGAGATATTGCAGATGTATGGCAAAGAAAGGATGCAAAATATCTCTGAGCATCACACTAGAAGTGTTGACCTGGTACCCCGTATGACCGGGAACTCAATAGTAACTTAGACCAATAAAAGAACAGTTTACATATAACTCTCGGCTTTTTAAATAACATAAAATCTGAAATTAACCCAATCTTGGTGTAACTGTATACTGACATCAGTTTTCCATCTAATTTAGGTACATCCATTGGGTCCGATCCAGTTTGAGACACCGAGGCCATTGACCTCATCACAGACACCAGAGAGCTCAGACTTAACTGAGCCTGGGATTCGTAGGTTTACTCAATCACCACCTAAACCAGAAGAGTCAAGACAGGCAGTCTGTGAGGTACCAATCTATAATATCCGTGAGTATCTCCAGGTGCTGTTTCTCTTATATTGCAAATACTGAATCGACCCACACCAGGGTTTGCAAGTCTAAGAGTTGTAGACTAAAAGCAGCGGTAGATGTTACTAGGTACCTGAGTGTATAAGTTGCTTTTGAGGAAATTATTTTAGTCAGCAACTAATCTAGTGATCAGAATTTGATGGCTTTTCTGTAAAGGTGCTTTCTTCAAAAATTTCAGTTCGGAAATGAGGCTGTCCTAGTCAATGTGCGCAGACCAAATTAATTCTCACACAATTAGAAGTTTTTTTTTGACAATTCCTAAACCAAGAGTAAGACTTTGGTGATTATACCTGAGCCACTGCTTGACAACTGGCCATCATATCGGCTAGAGCGATTAGCTACGGTTGCTCAGTGCTTGCAGTTATACGCACATTGTCATTTTCTACAGACCCTAATGCTGATGTGTCTAGTGACACAACCACCGACAGAGAGTCACAGCGTAAAGTCGCCCGCCACAAATCGCCTCATAGAAAAATACTCAGAAAGAGGCAGAAGTGTACTCCATCAAAACAAAGAAATCTGAGAGCTCGTCGGTATGTTTTCTACAGCAAAATCCAATGCCATGCATGCACTCAATGCATGTGCACAAAATCTGCTGTCACACCCGGAAACCAACTGCAGTATGACGTCTTCACTGCTATGGTAAAGCTGTTGAGTTAGATACTCATTGTTTCCAGTTTCGGCTTAGCATGGAGCACCACAAGCAGGCTAGTATCAACACTCCACCTTATTTTGACCGAGGATTAAAATGGGGAGCTCATACTCACAAATGGAAGCTGCCATGCCTGGGATTCAATCCCGGCTCTTGACAGTTACGAGCCCAGCACTTTACCACTGAGCTATTCCGCTTTCCCAAACTGTTAGTGTGATCACTGATGTGTAAGATAACATGACTGTGGTGTGAGTGTTAGATCAGGCTATAAGTGAAAGGTTGGTTTATCACAGGCATGAGATGATGGATTCTGAGCTGAGTACCAACAGTGAGGAGGCTCTTCCTTACGCAATTGATGTAACCAGATCATCCAGCAGTGACAGAGGCTACAACTCCAAAACTCTACCATACACAACTGACAGCTGCTCCACACGCATGGGAAGACAACTCTCAGGTAGCCAATCAAGGGCGGTCGTGTCTTCAGCAATCATCCTTGCCAGAACGAAAGTCGGATCCCTTGACTTGGACGAGTCTGTAGATTCAGTGACAGTCAGATTCGTTGGGTCACTGGTAAATTTAATTTATTGGTGTGTAATCGCGTTCGAGAGGGGAGTAGAGTTTATCCTTTAGATCATGAAACCATTCTTTTACTAAGATTTTAGTGATGCTTTTTTTAAAAATCTGTTGACCCCCTTCTTCCTGTGATTTTTTTATATTTGTGACCAGATCAGACTTTTGTGTTCGAGGCGATCTATCAGCAGCGATTCTTCATGTCTTGCGCCTAAGTGCATCTGATATCCAATCCCAACAGTCTAATCCGCTTTCTGGACCAATCAGGATAAATTTTCTAGGTTCAATGCCTGAAGATGAGGAGAGAAGCTATTTAGTTGAGACAGCAGCACAAACATCTGCTACAACACCACCTAGTCAGCAAAAGTCACAGCGGAGTGAGACTGATAACAGTAATGAACAGAGCAAGCTCATTGATAGGTATGTAACCTACTGGTTACATAGTAAGTTAGGACTGATTTCTCAATTGTTCCAAACGGTTTCGAATTGGGAATTCCTCTAATGGAAGATTATCACAGGAACCAAATTTTGTGTGGGTGTTCTTATGAGTTGGGGGAACAAATGGGCAAGTTCTATTACACTTGAGGCTGTTTCCCTGTTTCTTGAGTATTGTGTAAAGCTGAAACGTGATCTGAATTCTCTACAGTTTCATTTTGACAAACTATGTTCAACATTCTAACTGAGGATAATTCTACGGTCTGCTTGTGTACACTAGTGTAAATGGATTGGTGATATCTGTATAGAGTGAAATATGGAGATTATATTCTACAGGCACTACAGGACAGTGTCATGTGACCCTAACAAGAGAGGAAGAGCCTACACAGATGATTACACTATAGTATAGTTCTAATCCGCAGGAATTAACCCAGATAATCAGTGTTATTAATAGATATCTCTAGCCTTATCTCGCTGCCAAAATCTATCGTACATGTACATACCAGTAAAAGCATAACCAGTATTTATTAAGATATTAAGTCACTTAGTGAGTACCAGGCAATATACACTAGGCGCCTGTGTTCTCATATCTTGTGTACGCATTTGTCTTCAGCTTTAATCACACATGTTGATGTGATGTCTTGATTTGTGATAGCTCAACAATAATGCCTGTTACTGGTGCATATATTTTCTGCTAAATCATTCTAGTCACTTTTCCATCCTTGGGATTACCTCAAACCATGGGTAGTGCAAAGCTTTCATGTGAACAAAGTTTTCAATCTCAAGTAAATACAATCTTCAGAACCAGAAACATATAATTCAGATTGCAGCGATTGTGATATATCAAAATACTATTATAAAGGATATAGAGCAATATGCAATGCTATCCACCATTGATCCCCTAGCAGAGTCTCATCTAGAGATGTACAGTACTCTATACGAGTCAGCAACACCAATAGGGATTCTTTTCCATAAAATACGCACATGACATGTCTAATGGCTTCAATCGGTATATGATAGGATCAACTTCCACATATACGGAAATTAAGTCTTAGACTCACTTTCTTCTCATGCTCAATCCCTCCAGCGATGTCCACAGTCTTGGGAACAGCATTTATAAAACGTGGTCATAGGTTCATCAGCTGATCTAGTCTGTATCTGCATGAAGTACGCTCGTGCATGACCACATTTCGGACACGTCTCTGTAATCAAATAATGTCCTGTAGTGAACCTTCACAGTTCTATAGCAGATCACATGTCTGGTACAGATAGTCTTTCACACTGAAATACATGTAGTGCATTTAAAGTGCTACTTAAGTTTTTTTACATGCCCTTATAAATTGGTCTCTCACTGGATACCTGTTATATATGAGCTGGTCACACCTATACATATGAGTGGACAACACCCAAGTGCAGCGTATTACGCAATCAGATTCCGTGTCCGAGGCTGCCAAAAATCTGAGACGGAACCCATCTCGAGTCGGCTAATGATTAACAATGAAACAACTTTTGGCCTTTTTGTCATAACTTTTGAATGGGTGGTCTGATTGAAAAATGCTGGAACAGATGTCATGCCGATACATTTAGACACCTTTTAATCAATTTTGAGGTCTATCAGAAAGAATTTCGATTGGGTCAGCATTTGAGGATGGGCAACTAACGCGGTTGAGGACTCTGCACCATTTTGATCACCTGGCAGAACGGCTCATTAGTTACAGTAATTGAGTTGAGTGAGCGCATGCACTTCTTTCAGACATAGAATCAGACAATATTCAGACCATAGAGTAAGTTATTTGAACACTACAAGATCAATTTTTCGTCAATTTGTCTATTTTTTTATGAGGCTCGCAGTCTGAATTTCTGAGCTTTGGTTTGACTAGTACTAGTACTAAATCACTCAATCACATCAGATCAGTGAATCACTGAGTGACTGACACTAGTCTAGTAGTGACACTGACGGTGAGACTGAGAGTGACTAGTGAGTGACAGTGACTGAGTGAGTCTGATTCTCACTCTGAGTGACTGATTCAGAATCAATCGCTCAGAGTCAGATCTACAAAGAAGATGAAAGGTAATTCTAAGTAATTTGTTCACTTTTGGCTTTTGCTTTCCCTGCCAGTGTCAGTGCCATCCATGTTTTTGAACTTTTCATCAATCATCAAATCAACCAAGATAGTTAGAATTAGATACTGATTGATTCATTCCAAAGTTATTTGATTTACATTTACTTTAGGCTTTTAACCACATTATAATTATACTCTTTAGACTCTTAATTGTTTTAACTCAAATATTGTACAGCTAGAGTACAATTATACAGGTTGGTTAATCAGTCAGCTTATATTAGAAATCCTTGCCGGCTGGGTATCACTAACCCTTATTAGTTATATATCTTGATAGGCTCAGTCAATCATTTTATCGACGCTTATTTTGTTTACATATCTCAATTGAAGATGGGAACCTGCGTTGCTCCCAATGGTGGTAAGGTGGCTGTCAGAGTGGAGTGTGCCGTGCACTCCTGGCCAGCGTTAGGCACACATCAATCGGCTCGATGGCTGCGGCTTAACCGCAGGGATGTAAAAACTGTCGGCAGCAGGAAGGATGTGTGCTCAGAGCACTTCCGGCTGGAAGAGACCACATGTGCAGAGGTTTGTTCTGGTGGACCCAGCTCTAAGACGAGGTAATTATACTTTCAGCCTTTGTAACAGTGGAGGCTATGAATGTCATTCTGGTATTCAATCTAGCCCAATAAATCATACTGCATTGCCTATTCCAGCCATTATCATTGTTATACGCTGACCTGGTGTACCGCTTGTGGTCAACCTGGGCTGGACCAGGTATAGAATTACGCTGACCAAGATTACCAATAACCAATAACTAACTTCCTAGTGCATTCCAGCCTGTTAGCCAGGTTTGCGCATAGCAAATCACTTGTCACAGGTGCTGGTGAGGTTGAACTTGACACGGTGCATCATAGATTTCTCCATGGTAGCAATGTACCACAGCGCAGATTACCACTAATTACTGTAAGTTCCCGGTGAATTTCAGCTTTGTTGGTCAGGTGCGCTATTATTCATCGGTATAAGCTGACCTGATGTACTGCTTGTGGTCAACCTGGGCTGGGTATAGAATTATTGTGCTGACCCAGATTACCAATAACCAATAACTAACTTCCCAGTGCATTCCAGCCTTATTAGCCAAGTTTGCACATAGCAAATCACTGGCTGGTATTTTTGTTATCAGACAGGTGGTGTTACCAGCTGGTGGTAAACTTGTCACAGCGCATCATAGACTTGTAAACTTGTCCGTGTGCTTACCAGTTTACCAATAACTAATGTCGGAGTTGGTCAAAGTCTCATACTCTATTGGGCCAGTCTGACCTGGTATATCAATATAAGATCTGTTGTCTGAGCATTCTGGTTTTTGTTGAAGACTGCGGAAACCAGGCGCTGTCCCCTGTTATCAACCAGGGCGACCACTCGCGGCCCAATATCGGAATAGCGGGAGAGAGCGTGAGGTTGAGGAATTAAACGGAATATGGCGAGGTCAAGGCTGACGGCGAGGGAGAGATGGAACTGGATGAGACTGAAGGTATTGGCGAGGAAACAGGATATCTGGAGGATCATGAGGAAGGCGTGATTGCGTTGTGAGTATTCTGACAGCTGATAAATTATACATTTGGGGCTGATGACAAAGCTAAAAAACCAAACTGAATAGAATGGTGTATGTGAATAAGTATATTCTATGGTATGCATTTATTGCCCGTGATGGAGCAGAGGGGTTAGAATCATATTGAAATCGTTAGAATCATATTGGAGTATCACCCACCTCCATTGTACATTCGGCAATTGTAACGCTTGCACTACTTTGTACCTTAGCCGGATTCTTACGGTGATGTGAAACTACCTGCCACTATACCTACCCTGCGGCGGCGGTCTCTGCTGTATAACTTTCTGGAGGAAAATGCAGTTTTTAAGATTTTCTGCTTAAAAAGTAATAACCCCTTTCTGTAATAACAGCGATAATTGATCAAGTTTCAGTTGATGAAGAATAATATATGTTTTTGTATACGTATATTCGGATTTGCTTACGCAGAAAGTCTAAAGAATTGGGATTGTAAATTATTCGGCAGAAACATCACAGAGACAGGGGCAAAAAAGGAGGAGGGGAGGGTTTTCCCCAACACCCTGCTTTTTTCCCTGTAGTGGACAACCGTAATGCTGTGTCAGTGAGGAGAACTGTGGCAGCTTAGAGATATGGGGTAGACGACAGAGTTTTCTTTCTTGATAAAGCCTTTTTACAGTACTAGTCCAGAAGCCAAAAGTTTCGATCACATTAGCACACTCCCCAAAGCGTACACCCTCAACTGTTTTGGTTACTGTAAGTGTGGCTCACAGCGAAGGGAATCCTTGGTTTTCGAAGAACCTCTTCTCATCAGTTGGACTTGGCATGGATTAGTAAATCAAGTAATTATTGAGGGTTGGATAACATATGTAACACAGTGAACACATGACTCACACAGCGCGAGTTCTGAATACAGGAGTATATTTATTGAATGAAATAACACATTTGTGTTTGTGGGTGGCCCTAAAAAGGGCCGATTGGTGCCTTGTCCGGCAGCTTGGCTTCATTGCCTTCCACCACACAGAGACCGATGGGTGAGCCATACCCAATGTAGTCGCCCTCAACTGTCATGGTAATCCCATACACCACCACATGCTGTCTCACAGCCAAACTCCATATCACCATCATGCCACAGTCTCATCGTCATCATAGTAGTGAAAGCCGATGTAGTTCATTACAGCAAGCTTTGGGAGCTGCTGGCGGATAATTTTCACAACACGTGCAGGAATTACTTAACATATGCGCCTACCAAGAGTACCAAACGCGGTAGGCTATGTAACGCATTTTAGTGTTATGATCCAAACTGCCTGGGAGAGCTCGACCGAATTCCCTCCGATAGGACACCTCACGAACTGCTAGCATCCTCGGGTACAGGCAGAATGCATGGAAGCACGGGTGTTCAGTTATACATTTGTACGGTTGATCCTTCGCTTCTGGCTCTCGCGTCGTAACTCGGTGTACTGGTGTACCGGTAGAACAGCGTCGGCACAACATAAACACTCAACTCTTCTCATCTCGCTGCTTGGCTCGCAATTGCCACACTCACACCAATCTCCCGGCCGTGTATCGCTGTCGACGAGTGACTCACTACGGAGACTACCACTACTACTAATACTAGTACCACCAGTGAGTGAATGTGAGTGCGACCGAAGACGAAGTCCGTGACAGCAGCTAAGATTTCCTCTCGGTTCAACTGAGGCTCTGGTCCATAACCATCAGGGTGGTTTCCAAAAGATCTCGAACTGGAAGCCATGGCGTACCAATGTGAACGAAGGTGGAGGCAGTAGTGAAAGCAGACCGCTCAGAGAAGAGTTGGAAATTTGACCAAACTACGGTGAAAGGGACGACCGGATGTTTAAATTCAAATCTCGCTCGCGAGAGGCCATTCAATTTATTTCTTCTGATCAATAAAAACGCGTATTCTAATAAAAAAACTTCAACACCCACAATTGAAACTTACGATATAATCTTAAAATTATTTTCGATCGAAACAAAGCGAAAACTTCCAGGTATGATCGGCTGCTAGCTCTGTTCAATCGAAATTCACACGGAACTTAAGTCTCGCTTTGAGGAATAATATGGTTTTTGGAACCACTGAGTTTCTGTACTTTGAGCTAATAATCCTTCACCACCGCTGCCATTTCCTGATTTTCTCTCTTGCTATTTACCTTCCCCAAGACTATTCGCTCA
>Ga0224511_10001445_pt1 | contig 14375 bp, 7 predicted proteins | sample SF_May12_sed_USG_2_FD_169988 | JGI IMG/M metagenome (GOLD analysis project Ga0224511, IMG submission 169988) | Sediment microbial communities from San Francisco Bay, California, United States - SF_May12_sed_USGS_8_1 | ecosystem: Environmental > Aquatic > Marine > Sediment | place: USA...
ACGTTCGCTTTTCTGCCTCCGTTTGGTGTTTATATTCACATACTTTGTATATTCAGCCTCAAACTATCGTTACACATTCTATTGAATTACTTGATATTGAATACACACTGTTCATATTCGTGTACATACAGACATGTTGAACGTTTGTGTAGTTAGTAGCCGTGGCAGCACGTGACTTGGACAGGGCGAAACAGTTTGCTGACAAGTTTGGATTCGCAAGAGCGTACAACAGTTACGACGACATTGCCAATGACAAGGACATTGGTAAGTATTTGAATGGCGTTTATTGTTAACTTAAAGGACGCCACTGAGGTCTGGTCGTGTAACAGACTACATGTATATTTTATTGTTTCCAACGTATTTAGTGTAACACAACTTATTTTGTGGTACCTTAATATGCCTTCTATTGATTTGGCAAATCCGAATTGCCAACCGATGAAAGACATATTAAGGTACCACAAGATAAACTGCTATGCCCTACAAACGTCGACAACAAGAAAGAAACAGGTTTGCAAAAATAATTAAGTGTGATACACGACCAGCCCTCAGTGGAGTCCCTTTAACAATCACCGACCATGTTTGGCAAAAACACACAATACGGTATGTTTGTTTTCTGTACCACTCTCTCCCCACAAAAATAGCTTTGGTAGGTTGTTTTTCTACAATATTGTGTACAATAGGGGACGCATCATTATTCCTACATAACAAGGTCATTTTAAAGCCAGTATAATGCTTATATTAACAGATTTGTAAGAGTTAAACGTAGCACGAGTGTTGCCCTGATCATGTTACAGTGATACATGTATTGTATTGCAATCACAATGTTGTACATCACTATTACCAGAAACAAAGCACAATAATGATAAATATTTAAGAGAATTTTTTGGACTTATACAATGTACGTTGATGCAAAAGGATCGGGCATTAAGTTATTGACGACTGCCCTGTCTTTGAGGGGAAGCCTTATTTAATCATTTGATGTTAGTGACATAACATTACAACAGTGATACAGATATGTGTTGTTCAGTATATATATTAAAAGAAAACTGTTGAGTTTACCAAACGTTTCTTTTTGTTTTAACACTGATGTCAGGAACAGTTCCATTATTATTTTACGATAAAAAGATAATTACAATTTGTTGTGATTTAAGAAGTCATTTTCTTCCATTAGAAAGCTATTTTTTTATATTTTTCCATTAAATAAACTACAACAAAATATTGCTTTAATATCTTTTAACAATTTGTGGTAATAATAAATACTGTAATTCATTTCAAGACAAAGCCTTCCGATTTTAATAAAAATGACAAAGGTGTGTCACTTTTTCTTTTTGTAAAGAAACTGATACAAAACATCTTGAACCATCGAATTACAGTATGTAATACACAGTCTTGTGCTTGTATCTTTAACAGTGTCTCATATTTTTGTGAGGATAGGATGTCACTTTTGCCACAAATACCTTAAAATACATGTGAAATAAGATATATTTGTTTTTGATTTTTGACAATCATTTCTTTACCGCACCTGTGTTTGCACTTCGTGAAATATAAGACGACAAAAACTCCTACATTATTTCACAAAACATACAACATTCAATTAGTTCATAATTTTGTTCTCTGGTTCATGGCATTTTTATAGCAACGAGTATATCATTGTCAAAGGAACGCTACCTATGTCACTAAATCAACAGTTTGTGATAAATTAAATTTGTATATAACTTGCTTACAATTGATTATGTGTGTCAAATTCAACTTTGCGATACAATTTTAGGATGTTAAACAAAGATAAGAACCAATCATTGCAACACTTTCTTTAAAAAAATGACTCAGTCATGTAACGGTAGTGCTAGCTCTTGCTTTCTTTTGCTGATGCTAATGTTTTTGTCTAATGTATGCTCTTACAGACTATATTTATGTAAAGGTGCAGTCACACTACAACGTATGATAGAACGTATGAGTAGCTATGAAAATTTCGGAAAAAAAACTACTTACCGTATACGCACAACTTTTGAGTGTTTAAACTCGAGCTATCGACGACGGTCCTTCATTGTAGCGTTTATCACCGTATTTGTTGCGTATACAAGCGTATGAATAACGTAAACATAACATATGCGAGCGTATGAGTAACGTTTGCATTACGTATGCGAGCGTATGAGTAACGTATGCATAACGTACGCGCGTGTATGAGTAAAGTGTACACATGTGTGTGAACTTATGGCTATGCATATCACCGCATTTCCACTGTGGACTGTCCCAGTGCCTTTTTCAAACTAGACTCCGAGGTGTGAAGATGTATGCAAAGTGTCTTCGGCCCATTCTCCTCCTTTCCCTTCTCCTTTGTCTTCCATTTCGGTAAATATAATAAAGTGTCAAATTTATTAAATTAAAATATTGTTGGAGAAAAACTTTCGTCTATAACTAACGAAAATGGACAAAAGGGACCCTTTATATATGTTGAGCTCAACTGGCCATCTTTTGTACCAACGTATGAGTAACGTACCTCTAGCGTATGTCTAGCGTATTCAGCGTATGCAGCCTATATGCCTAGCGTATGATGAGCGTTTGAGTAACGTTTTATCTATATGCTCGCCTACGCTGAAAGGTTTTGAACATGTCCAAAAAATATTTTAGCATCCGCGTATAACAGCGTATGTCTAGCGTATGCAGCCTATATGCCTAGCGTATGATGAGCGTTTGAGTAACGTTTTATCTATATGCTCGCCTACGCTGAAAGGTTTTGAACATGTCCAAAAAATATTTTAGCATCTGCGTGTAACAGCGTACACCGACGTATGTCAGCGTATGTGGAACGTACACGACGTATGCCTAGCGTACCCCTAACGTATATTTGCGTATACGAGCGTATGATCATACGCTGACATACGCTGTCATACGCTGTAGTGTGACTGCACTTTAAAATAGCTAGTTTAATGTTGTAACTTATCCCGAATATTCAATGTTATTTTTAACAACAGTTTATTAAGGTATGACCTTCCTAATGGACTATGAAGGATACACATATGTATTTTTTATAAAAAAATAAACAAGTTATTTTTATTAAAACGTGATATATATTATGCTTTTACTTTTCAAATGCAAGTTACCTATATGTGCTTAAATTAAATTAAAGGGAAGTAATTTTACACCTTATTACCTCCCTTAAATATGAATAAAATGAAAATTTTCAATCTTGTTTTTAAAATCAAAAATCCAAAAACTGAGAAAAGTTGTGCGGTGGATCGTCTTAAAATGGCATATATTTAAATAAAAAAGGTTAATAAAATATATTCGTAGCTGCAAATATGTGAATCCATTAGGAAGGTTATACCTTAAATGCGGTCCATTTGAATCGATAATAATAAATTAAAAATTAAAAAATGAAGGGCCCAGTGCAACAAAGGCCTATCTCCACTTTTGGTCAAAAATGAATGAGCTTTGACTGTTATCATATATAATCAAGTATTTCTCACTAGATTAACCCCCTTCTGAGCATGAAATCTCTATTTAAAGGAAAAATGATTATCTTTTAAAATTAACAAAGGTCCCATCTCAATGAGTAAGATGTAATGATGATAAGTGTGTGTAAAAATAGCCACAATAATCAATGATAGATGAGAAAAAATTATGTTAACATTATCTAGTCAGTATACTAGTATTTGAATTGATTAATGCTGAATTATAAATACAGTTGATGTTGTTTAAGGCCACTTTTCCACGTTTCAGTATCCGGATCAGGATATGCATATCAGTATACGTATTCGGAAGATTTCCATGCAGACACCCTATTCCACGTTCCATTATCTGTCAAACGTATCTGCCTGTTTTACCTTACTTTAAAGAGTGCCTACATAATATCGTTATCATTTACATGTAAATTCAACACATTTTATTCAAAATGTGGTGACATGTGATAAAACGTATATTTAAAAGAGAAAACTAATTCAAGGTGCCTTTCACAATTTAAGTGTGTGTTTTATTAAATTGTGAAAGGCACCTTGAATTAGTTTTTTTCTTTTAAAAAATTTAACACAAAATAACAACTTAAATAATGTATATCATTTTTGTTTACATTGGGATGTACAAACATTTTGGTAATATTGGACACAATCTTTAAGTTAATATCTTTTTGTCTCCTGATTTTGATAAATGCCGTCCGTTTGTCATCCGCATCAGGATAAAATGGCTCACTGAGCGATTCTATACGGACGAAATTAATCCGGATACAGATATGGACGACAAGAATAGACCCAACGTTATTTAACTTGTTCCATTTTTTATACGCATACGCAATGCGGATACTGATACTGATCCGGAGACGTGGAATAGGGCCCTAAATTGTTCCAAGTTTTATCCGGATACGCAATGCGGATACTGATACTGATCCGGAGACGTGGAATAGGGCCCTAACTTGTTCCAAGTTTTATCCGGATACGCAATGCGGATACTGATACTGATCTGGTGACGTGGAATAGGGGCCTTAAAAGGTTAAGTGTAAATGAAATAAACAAGACCATAAATAATGCCTTAGCTTGTAAAAATAAAGTTTATTTATAGAAAAATAACAAATCATTATCTTAAATGAAGTAGAAGTAAGTAATGTATGTAACAAAGTAATTAAAACAAATTAAGCAAATTTATTAAGATGGAGATAATAAGTTGGAGATAGGACCTTTCGTGTATAAGTATGCATAAGAAAAAATTGAAATAATCCAATATTCGTTTTAAATCTTAAGATATTTACAAAACACTTCGAATTATTGTAGTTTATGTATAATATCATTTGTTGAATGTGTTATTTCAGTAAAATTATGAAATAAAAATCACAAAATTGCGATTTTCTCCATTATTACCAAAATGGAGATAGGCCCCTGTTGCACTAGGCCATTCGATTGTCTTGGTTAGTTAAATTAAGATAAAGTCCACGCCGGAAAATGCATGGGCATGAATGTGCTAGTAAACATCCTGCAACACTTGTAAATCGTTATCACAGCATATCGATTAATCCTATACCCATAATCGTCCATATATAGATTACATACACAGATTATGTGGCTATTTTAGCTGATCATGAGTGCACATTCCTTACAACGTAGAAAATCCACATGCGGCTCTCCTTATGAAACGAACGAATTCGAAGAGAGACCTGATACCGCAACGCACATAAAAATACGGACAACCCGCATTATGGCACAAACCTTGCGATGCACCAAGCTTAAAATGCTAACCGTTAGGCTTGTGTTGTTATGCATGTTTTGCATTTATGTTCAACAGTGCGATTCCCAGTCCGTCTTGCAAGGTAGGCGTTTTTGTATGCACGTTTTCCTTCTTGTTCGTTATGTTATTTAACTTACGTTAAATGCAGGATCTTTATTATGAAACATGTAATCATGTTTTACTGTTGCTGACACTTACCGCTCCTTTTTCATAAGGTTAATATTGTACATATCCATAACAAATATGGGTGGGATGTTTTGTAACGGATATGTCCTTCTTGAATTGTGTCTTTCTTGTTGTGCCTTCTGATAAAGTGTTTTCAGTGGGTAATTGTTCACAGTGCCCTCACACTTCACGCTGTGAAGATATTTCTTTAAATATCTCTTTACTACCAATATTGTAAAACAATACGTTCAATAGGATGCGTAATAACATTTCAAAGGTATAAGTTGCTTCAATGGTATACACACGCTTTTTACGGATGTCGATATAAAACGTTTGTTCTCGTATGTGCCCAAATGAAAGTGTTAAAGTGATATCATTGTATAATAAAATACTTGTCAAAATGTCAACACGTGCCCCTAACGCCCCTAAATTCAATTTCAAACTCAAGGGGCAAAAGTCAATCCTGTTTCCAGCGTATCTTCGTGTGGGCATCTATGTGTCCTATGGACACATTTCGAGTTGTGTATTTATGTGGGTTAGGCAACATGTCACAGAGTCAAACTAAGTACATTCTTTGTATTTTTTATCTCTTTGTTCTTGTTTTGTTACAACATATTTCATAACATTGTTGTAAATATATCGTTTCAGTTCAGTGCCCAGACGGATGGCTGTTTAATGAAACATTTCATAGTTGCTACAAGATTTTCAAATCTGAAGCTGTGACATACGACGACGCGTTTCGCAACTGCGAAAACCAAAGGGCAAAACTTACAAATCTACAGAACCCAACGGAACTAGAGTTCATGCGTGGTAAATTGCGTGCATGCGTTTTCTATACAAAAAGCTTAGACCATAAAAATAGCTAGCTTAGAAGATGGTTTTAAAATTTAGCTCATTTTGATATTATATATTTAATTTGACCTTGCACTGAAGTATACGATAATCTCCGCAAAGGGTGACCTTATTCTACAGCAGAAATGTCCCATCTGTTAATATCAAACCAGCTCTATAACGATATCTGTAGCGTAGTGCTAAAGGTGTTTGACTGCGGAGTTGATGACACGGGTTCGAATTCCAGAGACGGGAATGTTTTTATAAATAAAAGAGGCGCGAAATATGCACGAGTTTCTTGTTCTTATAGAGTTTTATAGTACTTGATTACTCATTTGCATATAATTTGCATTGCGTCAAAATATAGCTAACACTCAATATCTCAAACCAAAAGTCGATTGTTCCATTAAGATCTAATACGAAGAATATGATTTCAACTATAGCCACACATTTGAAAAGTGGCAGCATTTAACGTTTGTTGAACGCAGGCTTGTTGCAACTAGATTGAGAAGACGTACTATGTTCAACATTTTTAAAGAGCTCAGACCGAAAATATATATAAACAAATGTGTCGGCCGAATTCGAACCCATGCTTTTTTATGATTCACAGCCTAAAACGTTAACCACTAAGCCTCTCTTCCATACATCAATATAGTGTTACACGTTTAATACATCTGCTCTTATTGTATGACAGCTGTATACATACATTATATTTATATACAGGTATCTATATAACGAACACTAAGATTAATAAATGTAAGGTCAATGTAAGGTCAAATAAATCATACAATGAAATATATATCATATATGAAAGGATTTGCTTGTTGTGTCTACTTGGTTTGATTATTTGTTCTGCAGTTTTTAATTTTTTATTATTGCTCGATATATGAATATATGTGAGTGTCTGTCGTTTTAATATATAATATATATACATCTATATTTATTTATTTTTATTATTTTATTACTTTGACCTTGTTTGCTTGTATGCACCAAATAAGAGATGGATGACTTTTATTATTTTCATATGCTAACGATTTCATTGTGAAGTTGGTTATGTTTTGTGTTATTTGAAGGCCATTTGAGATTGAGGCATATTTTGTATTTGTACTTCATACCTAAATGTTACCTTCGTTAAAAACCGAAATAAATAAATTCGTTATTATTATTATTATTATCATCATCATCATCATCATCATCATCATCATCATCATCATCATCATCATCATCATCATCTTTTTCATCATCATCATTATTAATTTAAATAACGTTTCCATGCACTAGTCGTTTAGAGTCATCCCATTTAAGACATAAGTTTGTGTACATGTAATCACATATTTAGTTCGGTGTATTTCTTCCAAATAATTTATACCATTTTGCATTTAAACTGTGAAATCAAAATTGCTACAGAATGTTTCTTTTATTATTTTTGATTGCAATTAAAAGCTATCGTAAGTTATACGTATAATCATTACTGCCAAATGAAATTATACATAGTAAAGGTTCCGTTTGTGCACAGGGTTAATAGCCAAGCAAGCGGTCACTGGTTCTGGGTGGTACGGTCTTTACATTGCATTGACGGATCGTGGAAGAGAGGTGAACGATTTTCAATGGGACGGGTGGCCTGGTGTATTTGATGGAAATCCTGAATACTGGGCGCCAAGTAAGACCTTTATTTTCGCTTAAAAGTGGGTGTATGAATAGTGTTGTATGTTTATCGAAAAAGAAGTATGATAGCATGGTTACTACCGTTGCTTATTATACGTGTTTACCTTAATACAAACAATATAAACGATATTGTGTGATTTTTAAGAAAATTAAAATACATTGATAAATTTCGAATAGTACAACTTGAAGGTCGATAACGTTTGACAAAAGTCATGTACTTAAAAAAGACATATAAAAGAGGTAAAATGAAGTGCTCCATTTAAATATAAAACATTGTATTAATATATTATATTAATATTGTGACCGATTTACAAACTACCGTATATTGCATTTAAGTCTACCTTTTCAATAATTGAGGCTTTATATCAAATGTTTTGCGGTCATACTTGTAATGGTCACTAACAACACTATAACGTTTGTTTCACTTCTCTTTCTACGTTGTATTCTATTACATTCACATAGCACCATTAAACATACAAATCTATATATAAATAGGACAAAGTTCAAATTACAGAACAGCCAGACAACTACGATGGAACGCAAGATTGTGTGCAGATTCTTATTGACAAAAATTTTGGAAAAATGGATGATGCCTTCTGTGAATCTTCTAAGCATACAAAAGGCTTCATTTGCAAAATGCAACTGGGTAACATATTTGTATACCTATTGAAAAACTACATTCTAGGTCTTCGAACGAATTAAAACATTGTTTTAATATATGTTTTTCAGAATCAAATTGTAACCTATGATAAACAATTCTTAATTGAATTCCAAAATTATATTTCATGAGTTCTCTTGATATTCTAATTGTGGTGGCCCCTAATCTTGTTCGTGTATATGATAGGAACGATCGTATTGTGGTTATGATTTCATTACTGCCAACCTTCTTATGAAATAAACTACGTCCAAGCAGACCTCTCGATTCCCCATGCGGCGTGCCTCGCCACCCCCTGTCGCTATGAGGTGGTGCTTCCTCCCCAGGCTGGAGTGTAATAACATGACATGCACACGTGCTTGGAGCTATCGTATTCATTCACCTCACCCCCTTCCTATATGAGTTTTTGTCGTTAAAGTCCAAAGAGCACAGTTTGGGCATAACATTTGGAAACATCTGAAGTATCCAAAAATATCTAAATAACTGCGCGATAAAACATAAACTTGAGGTACCATATGCTAGTTTTGAAGAAAATTGTGCACAAACCAGGACATTTTCGAGTACACCATTCAGTATGGGAGGAAATCATTTTCTTGTCCATGGGAGAGAAACAGGAATTACCTCATTTTTTAAACTATTTTTAGATAAGTACTTTCTTATCCAAAAGTCTGTGCTCTAGTCATTTTAATAAAACTTTATTATGAAACGTTTATACAATAGGGATAACACAACATAGTAATATTCACAGTTATGGATCCATGAAGTATAATGAAACACGCATAAACAATACCGGTATGACAAAATATTTCAGTGAATAGTTCCAAAAATTTTAATCTCCGCCCACATTTTATGAAATCCATTGTTCATTTGATAAAGTTTATCACAAAAAGGACACTTTTTATTGTATATACTAGGTCAGATTGTCACCTGAAAATATATCCCTAATCCATTGGATTAAAATTGACCATGTACTGTTATAAATTATCATGATTGACAGTTGTGGGACTGTCTATTATATCATGCATAGAAATGATGTTGTTTTGGGGATTTTACGCATATTAAAACATGTACTATATGTAGGCCAATGGCTAGTTCCACAAATTTTCAAGCTCCTTCCCATGCGGCATATTTTCTTTGATCGTGTGATAAGGTTTATTATAAACAGGAAGTATACTTTCTTGTGTATTTTCTAGGTCAGATAGTCAGCTGACTATTAAAATTGACCATGTACAGTTATAAATGATCATGATTGACAGTTGTGGAACCGTCCATTCCTCCGCATATTCACTCTAGTCACAGCTTTGTTTCTGGGCTCATTCGGCGGAACGGCAATGGCTACCACACGCCGTCACCTGTTTGTCAGCAGAAAAAATGTAGCAGACGCGATCCCCGCTGTTGTCCACAAGACTAAACAAGGGGATCCAGATGGTCATAGATTTCAATTTGCTACAAGTACACGTAATCAAGGCCTCCTTTGAGTGTTTTTGTTGTTGTAGCTGCTGCTGTTGTTGTTGTTGTTACTGTAGATGTCGAATGCGTCTAGCACCGGTCGTGATGGTTTTGTTGGGTTTTTTTTGTCATTGTATAGCGTTACTGCTTCCTTTCCAGTTTTTATTGCATTTACACTGAGTACAATCAAAGCGTCACAGGTTATGATTGAACGAAGTCAAATTGAATTTGAGGATTAGGATCACGCTATTTATATGAGTTTTCGTTGAGTAACAACTACATGTCTTCGTTGAGAACCATAACCTGTGACGCTTTGATTGTACACAGTGATTTAGCCGTCTTATTTAATTCGCAATACTAAGAGTTGGTTATTGATCAGGTTCCGTATAGTTTTGTTGTCTTTGTAAACACATTGCTCCACTTTATCTCAAAAGTGTTAGTCTTTAGGTCTTCAGCAAAGTTAATGTTCTCCTAGCCCTAGCAACCATCTTTTATCTGCGTCTAAGAAATCCAGATGAGTTGTGTATAATTTATTTATTAATTGTCAGCTTGAAGCTAAATACGTAGATTCGTTTCACGCGAGGAATGCTTCTAGACATAGTATACGCACTGTTACTAGTGCGCACCACTATTTCAAACATCTTATGTGTGGAAAGTATTTTTTCAAAATTAAAATAAACATGTAAAATTAGATAATGCAAAACAGATAATAATAAAAAAGAAAATAATGTTAAGCTCCGAGCCGGGAAGTGATTCCATTCCCTCGACCAAACGAGAAAAACCCTGATTTCCTTCACTACGACGCAAAACAGTTGTAGTGAAAATTAGGCTAATATATATTACGGCTTTGGGTTTTCTTTTTATTCACTTATTTTGGAAGAGTTTAGCCATTTTCAAAATAAGTGTAAGGTTATAGAAAACGAAATGAGATTTCGCAGTATTTAAAAATGTTTTGGCGTATATACCCTCGTGGTGTGGTCCTTTGAAGGCCACAAGCTAATTTATAAATTTTTAATAATAATACATAAACAATTAATAAATAATTACACAAACGCTGGTTAAATTTCAAGGTAAATATGCAAATGCATCCTGTGTTCTGTAAAAAGGATGAACAAATGTTTTTGAGAAACTATGTGCACTTAAAATTTAAAATTAATTTACATTATTAATAATGATATTAGAAAAATGGCAGCGACATTGTGTTTGCTTGTTTGTCCCCGTGAATCCAGCTACCCAATGGATTATTTGTGTTTGCTATAAGGCCTACGCCCACTACCCTCTAAAACTGTTTGATACATGTACGCTAGCGCCAAGCACGCGAGAAGAGCATGAACATGCACGCTAGACGAGAAAGTAGGGGACGTTGATAGTGGTAAAGTCCACCTCCAACATGTAACAATTATACTGTCGTTTTCATTATTTCCACAGAATGTTCAGGGTCAAACAAAAACGTTGAAGGCATATTAGGCACTGGTCAAAAGGCCTTCGATTGTACTAACACTGCGTGCCCATTGGACGGCGGTAAACATGTCTGGAGAATTGATCTGGGTAAAGATACTGCTGTTTCAGGATTAACAATAGAACGCCGTCTGAAAGGTACCGTTTACAATGATGATGGTTTGCTGATTTTTAGTGCTCAGGGTGAGCTATTGTGACCGGTCTTTGTCCGTCGTCAGTCGTCGTCCGTCGTGCGTCGTCCGTCAACTTCTTTACTTAAACATCTTCTCCCCTTAAACCGCTATTGGAGTTTGACCAAACTTCACAGGAATGATCTCTAGGTGTTCCTATCAAAGTTGTTCAAACCGTTCCAGTTTGTTGCATAAGTAGGTCACGGGGTAAAATAATAGGTTTTCAAAATGCAATTTTCAAAAATATTCTTCTCGGAAAGTACAAGGCCCAGAGCTTTTTTATTTGGTATATAACATCATCTAGAGGTCCTCTACCAAAGTTGTTCAAATTATGCCCCTGGGGTCAAAATTGACCCTGCCCCGGGGGTCACAATTTTACATTGAATTATATAAAGAAAACTTCAAATGACTTCTTATCTTGAACCGCTAGTGGGAATTTGACCGAACTCAACAGGAATGGTCCCTGGGTGGTCCTCTACCAAAATTGTTCAAATGGTTCTGATTGGATTCATATGTTGGTCACGGGTTCAAAAAATAGGTTTTCAAAATGCAATTATCAAAAATCTTCTCTGAAACTACAAGGCCCAGAGCTTTTATATTTGGTATATAACATCATCTAGAGTTCCTCTACCAAAGTTGTTCAAATTATGCCCCTGGGGGTCAAAATTAACCCTGCCCTGGTGGTCACAATTTTACATTGAAATATATAAGGAAAACTTCAAATGACTTATCTTGAACCGCTAATGGGAATTTGACCAAACTGAACAGGAATGGTCTCTTGGTGGTCCCTTACAGAAATTATTCAAATGGTTCTGATTTGGTGCATAAGTAGGTCACGGGGTCAAAAATAATGTTTTCAAAATGCAATGTTTTTCTTCTTGTCTGAAACTACAAGGCCCAGAGCTTTAATATTTGATGTTTAACATCATCTAGAGGTCCTCTACCAATATTTGGTGGATAACATTAGTGGTCCTCTGTAAATGGCTCCACTGTGACCTTTGACCTTTTCCTCAGGTGAGCCACCCAGGGCCCTTTGGGCCCTCTTGTTTATTGAAAATTGGCATGGCTCTGAAACTCTGAATATTAAAATGTATGTTCCAGTATAATGAATGTTTAAGGTTTAAATTCTTTTGTTATTTGAAATACAACTGCAATAAAATAAACATGCATCATATTATTTATGTATTGTTGCCTATAAGCGATCGTTTTTTATTGAAGAATGTAAACCAGGTTGGGAGCTTATTGGTTCAAAGTGCTATACGTTTATTAAGACCACTTCAAATTATAAGTCTGCAGTTTTGGCTTGTCGTAACGAAGGCGCCGTTCTGGCTTCTCTGATAGATCGAAAACACCAGACGAAGATCACAGGTAAGTTATCTTTGGGGGAAAAGATCTGGGGTAAGAGGTAGATGATATATTTACACGTCTTTGTTTGTTGTTTTTACAATATCAATCAAATCACATTTGGAAATCACATTTAATTGTTTGCGTTTTTTATTAAATACAACAAATGAAAGACTTTCTTCTTTCTACAGATTATATGACAAGGGCGAAAATTCAGTTTTTTAGGGGGGAACAAAATAACTTAAGAGCTGTAAATAAAAAAGAAATGAATTATCAAGCAGTTGTTTAAATTGTCATTATTACACAAAGAAGCTTTAAAGATTCTATAAGTGTATGCATGTTAACAGTTTGAGAGCAGGTTTGTTTACATTCGTATCATTCTCAAGCAGTACCCTACTTGCCTACTCCCATGAGTATCAACATCTGTCAAAGTCAATTGTTTAAAGGAAATTTGTTAAAAAGTGTCACCCACAACTTTGTTTGTCTATAGTATCCAAGTATAACGCTAAAAACAGTAAATAGCTTCAATATATGTTGCATCGCCGGCCGAGGGGTGAAAAGATTCTCGAGTTCGTGAGTCCCAGGGTTCGATTCCCACGTCAGACGAGTTTTATGTTTGCTTGCATGACACATTTTTGTTGTAAATTTACTTTTATGGTATAAAACCAAATCTGGCATTCAATGTGTTGCAATGCGATTTCATTTATTACTAAAAATACTCCAACTTGCGTAACGAGTTTTAAGGGTGTAAATATGTAGACATATTTACCACTGTCCCCCAACCTGGATCAGCTAGTGTAATTACAGATTCAGATGGTGAACATGACTTAGTAATTTCAAAGAGCATAATAAAATGAGATTGCGTTTTGCGAAAGCTGAACAACCTCAATATTCCTACTGGCAAGATTATTGAATCACTTAAAACAAGATAATAAAAGGTTCAATAAAATACAAAAAGTGGTTGTATTTAAGAATGTAAATAAAACATTTATATTGATTAAACGTCATTTCTAACGTAACTAGAATAAAATGCAATCTTGTGAGCTCACCGTAAACACACTGTAGCAACTGCTTGCGCGCCGTAGAAGCGTCATGGACGCTATAAAGACGCTGTGGGAACGTCACGTGGACGCTGTAGGGACGCTGTAGGGACGCTGTTAGAACGTTGTGTACACGCTATAACTAATATGTAGGCGTATTTCGCGGCGATTAAGAGACATTTGTTTGGCTGGGCGGCCATGACACTGTAGAGGAGGGGGACTGTGTGTGGACATACGCTGGTAACCAATTTTGGCATTCCATGTTTTGCAATGCTATCTCTTTTATTGCTAAAATTACTCTAACGTGCGTAACCATTTTAAGGGTGTCAATATATAGACATGTTTACGATTATTGCGATCAAAGATGCTTAATGTGTACGGTTGTTC
>Ga0224511_10001446_pt1 | contig 14373 bp, 4 predicted proteins | sample SF_May12_sed_USG_2_FD_169988 | JGI IMG/M metagenome (GOLD analysis project Ga0224511, IMG submission 169988) | Sediment microbial communities from San Francisco Bay, California, United States - SF_May12_sed_USGS_8_1 | ecosystem: Environmental > Aquatic > Marine > Sediment | place: USA...
GGCGCTTTTTGAAATGCAGTTTTCTTATGTAAGGGTAAAGCAAATTTAGCGAACGAACTTAAAATTAGATATGATCAGTTTGGCATCAATGAACGCTTGTGTGTTTTATTTTATTCTTTTAAAGATCGATTTTAAGTCAGTTTTATTGCATATGTGAACATTTCATGCATTTACTTTTTTCTAAACGAGTATACGCACGGGCGTTTGTGCGTATGTCTGGATATATAATAAGTCGGCTTCAAACAAAAATTGTGTGAGTATCAAATCAAAAAGCATCAAAGGGACTCCTCTGCGGTCTGACGTTTTGCGATAGGACTATTGCTTTGTGATGGTTTTAAATCAGAGTGAATCTGTTGTTAAGTTTACTTATCAGGGAGGAGGAATGCCATATAACATTGAGCCTTTGGACTCGAATGTAAGTCTGTGGTATTTTATTCTTGAATGTATTCACAATATTGTTCGAGATAATTTTTATTTACTATCTAAGTATATCGATAGCTCTATACGGCAAACCGTATGCAGTAACGTAAAATGTGTATGTAATAATTATATTTGTCTATTTAACTTTGCATGTAAATGTTATACAATATGTTCTCGCATGGCTATAAGTTGTCATTGTTTTTTTCTTATTGGGTGTATATTGTTCTTGCAAATCAGATACATTGCAAGCAAAAGATAAAACATCTCTTAAACATTTAAACACCACATAACTTTGAATTAAAAACACTACATAATTGTATTGCTGTCACATTGCGCTAATAAAACTTGATTATAACGGTGATACCGGTATGATCTGGAATAAAAAAACGAATTGCTTAACATGTGTGCACTTATCTAATGCTTAGGGTCTTATTGGCTTTTTCAGCGATATTAATTGATCACAATCGTTCAAAAAGTACCTGTATATAATAAATATATCCTCAATATTCATGTAAATATTGCGACCGTGAAAACATTACGAAAACATTCAGAAAGGGCAAAAATTATTCATCATGTAAGTTTTGTTTAACTTTTTGATATGAAGCTGAAAATACATGTATAAGTGTGATTAATTTATATCATTTTGAAATAAAAATGACAATAAACATTTTACACCTTTCTATGCATAAGAAACACTGTTGTATAATGCGTTACTTTTTGACATAATTTCATATTCATTTTAAATTACCTATTTAATTTATGTCGAATCAGAAATGTAATGTTTTACATCATTAAATTTTATCTCAACCAGATCGAGTTCCAAGACCAACAAGTTCGACTTGCAAATAGTGCATAACATAAAAGTGTCTTTATTCATTGACTAATTATTGTTAAATTATTTACCTCAACGCATAACTTAAACTTGGACAACATGTATATTTATGCAATGACAATGTATTGTATCAAGACCTAATCCTTTGCAACATTACAAAACAGAAGAATAAATATGGCCCGTTATGGATTGTCATTTATTTAAGTCATCAGTTGATGTCTGCCATTTCAGAACTTGATGTACGCGTACACGAAGACACAGACGAAGTGTATTGTCTTGTGTAAGAACACGGCTGGTTGTCACTCCATTCTGTATCAGGTGTCGGGTATGTTAACGTTTCATTTTTAAATTTTATTTTTTTAAAGATTAAACTGGGTATTGTCGATTTTTTAACGCAATTCAAAAATAAATTAGCTATAATTAATTCTGAAACATTATCTTGTTGCACAGAAAAACACCGTCATAAAGAATCTATATAGGTCATGTGCAATTTGGATATACATGACTTTTTATGCAATGATTCGGTAGATTGTTAATTTATTAGTTCTTAATGCCAATTAATCAACATATTGTAATAAGAATATTTCAAAACAAAAACATGCTTAACGTTTCTACATTTAATATTAATATCATCTATCAAAAGAGTAAAATAAAGTTTTCATTCGACATTTTATAATCCTTCCATGGTGATTCAGTTTTAATTGCCTAAGTTGTATATTATGGCTTATCCAACACATTGTCTTTAATGGGCTGAATTAAAAAAAACACAGAGTGATAACCGTACTCATTTTTTAATTCTAAGTATAAATAAAATGCCTCAAACTTTTGTTATGGTGCAACCTCAGCAAACGATTGAAACAAGTGGCATTAGTAAATTTGCTGCGTGTTTAGTTTGAGTTCATCATAAGTTCTTTTCGAATTGAACATTAGGACTCTCCTTTCCCTTTTATCAGTTTAATAAAACCAGAAAAAACCGTTTGACTTTTTAAAGCTGTGATCTGAACAGCGTGGCGCGGCAAAATCATCAGTACTTTTCGAAATATTTTATATACATTTTGATGAACATTACGGGTTAATAAAACCAGAAAAACATTTTGGCTTTAGGCTGTGGTTTAAACAGTGTACCGCGGCATAATGCGTAAGAAAGCAGTGATCAACTGCACTATTCTGACAGTCATTACTTATGAAATAGCCTTTAAATGCAGGCAGCATCGGACTTAATTTGGGGGTAGCATGTCGATAAAAAAGACAAATTAATTATAAATGTAAATGTAATGCAACAAGCGATACTTAATTGTAAGCTACGTTTTAATTTCCTCCGATATACGAAATATTTGACTATTCAAGATGAGTTCTTTCCTTTTAACTGAAAAGTTCACACATTACAACTTGATACTGTATATAAAAAACCAAACTTGAAACAGCAACAAAACAACAACGACGACGATCACAGTCACAACAACAACACTACCACCAACAAAAACAACATATTGTTGAATGAATTCTGAGTGACTGTCAAGTTAATTGTAACCCAAAACTGGTTTAAACTTCTATAATCATCAATGATGGTCATCACTGGACTTAAAGGCAGTTAATAAGCATTTGTAGGAAATAATATTCATTTATATTACATGTACTTAGTTAACAACAAAATATGGTGAAAGATAAGGATTATACAATATAATCTATACAATGTAAATGTACTAGGTTGAGGGACATTTTTATATTAACATCAAACAACCTACAGACAGTTCATGTTAATGCGTTCCTTTATATAATATTGTATATATTTTGTCTTAAACTTGACATAATTATCTATAGGATGGTATATTTTGCTATGACCTCAGTTATTACATAGTTAAGCAACAAACAAACGTATACATGGTAATGAAACATGAAACAAATACAAATTCATGGACATTAAATGACACATATTTTAATTACCTATCAATACCGCTTCAAATGTAATGTGTTTATGTTTGCAGACACTGTCGACCGTGACCGCTGCTACAACGCCTCACTGGGCTATCAGAACTACCTGGGTCACATCAACACAACATACAGCGGGAAGCACTGTCAGCGCTGGGACGTGGACACACCGCATGTTCGCGACTTAACCGGAATGACATTCGTCGAGCCTGACTTGGCATCGGTAGAGAACTACTGCAGGAATCCAGATGGCGATACATTCTTTTGGTGTTACACGATGGACCCTAGTCAGCGCTGGGAGCCATGCAACATTTGGGAATGCTTCGAGAATAACGGTAGTTACATTTTAATAGACCTGACCGGGACTCATTTTTGACTAAATATGTCTACTTGTAGATATGTATTGAATTGTATTGTTCATCATGCTTTCATCATGCTTTCATGTTATTACGCATATATTGTTTTTCAAATTCAACAAACAATAATTTATAGTTCGTGAATAAGCATTATACCTTTTTCGCTTTAGCGAATCTAGCCGCACGCTGTGGACCCATAATGTTTTAATTAATTCTACTATAAGACTCAATTGTATTTTACATTATTTCCTAACCCATGCTCTGTTACAGACAACTGCCGCCTGTATTCGACCAGTGACGCTCCAGTGGGTTCAGTGGTGCCAGGTTCCTCCTTCTACAGGTTGATGCCCTAGAAGCGCGGTTACCTTCACATCCTGGCGTGAGCCTAAGGGCTGTCACAAAATATGACCTAATGAAATTGTCTTTTACTCCTCTCGTGTGTGTTTCTGTCATGTTTCTGACGTGTTAGCAACCAACATATAATGAAACAATGTTAGGTAATAATTAGAAAATATTTTGATTGTACAATAAGATAAATTTGTACCTAAATCAAATGCATAACATGGAGAAAACGGCGATTTGTTTGTTTTTATTTTTCATCAGAAAGCAAATAATGCGCTAAACAACTCTTTTTTTTCTTGTTAAATATTTGCATGCATTTGGAGTTTGGACGTCAGCTTGTGTTGTTGTTTTATTTTTTGTTAAAACAATTAATTTCATATTTGTCTACACTTGCACAACTGTAACTTTTCTACTGTATCATGTTTTCTCGAATTTGTACGTATCTAGGCAAGAAGGTAAAGATGCTTTTTTAATAATTATAAGCTTTAGACTTTGACCATTTATTTATCGCCTAAGTAGGCTCTTGAGCAACGGACATGTGGTGTATTTCACAGGAAGAAGACTTTTGTGCTTCGCATTGTTTTTTAAGACATTTTCATCTTCTTTTTTTTCATTTTTTTTGGTCCTGAGTAGAGAGAAAATGCATTTTAGTTTTTATCCAATGCGGTTTGCATCAGTTTCAGAAATAAAAACACTTTTTTGTTCTGGGTGTTTCGTCGTTACAAAATAGTGGCATTATTTTAAAATATGTGTGCATTTTATCAGCAAATTTAAATAATTTAAGAAAGATAATTTGCACCAGAACTACTTTATAAAAGTACGGAATATAATGCAAACGATTGTTACAATTTGTACATTTAAAAAGGCACTATTAAAACCGTGTGTCTTTTGTTTTCTTCAATAAAATTGACATGACAGATGTCGAATACAACACGTGAAATACAACAGTAACGTCATCAGAGCGATAATGTCGTTGTAACTTTATAAAGACGTTCAATTTATAAGCACATGTCGAGTCACAACATTTAATCATTCACAGTTTCGCCAGCAATGCCATAACGAGGACGTAAGTATTTACACTAAATAACGCGTAGACCTGATCACAGCAAAATGGAAGCACACTTGATTGGCGTATATGCAAAAAATACGTACACAAATTATAATATTTATTCCAGAAATTAAAATGACTGCTGATGAGCAAGTGGCTTCACTGGCGACTTCTCACGGCAAACCTGACGGTCACCGGGAGTTGTGTATGCACCGGTGCATAGTTCTGTTTACAAATAGCACACACAATACCAGTGTAGTATCATCGTAAATTTAAATGTAACATTAAAATAAAAGATACTATATTAACATTTACACGCATGTGATGCGGACGATGGCGCTGAAATGTACCCCTGGATACAATAAAACGGAGACTTACCAGTCTGACATCATTCCGGCATGATAAAGCCGTAATAAAAAAACATGCCAGTATCACTCTTGAATGCAGCCTTGTGTTGCGTGTTAGCTTCCATTTGCGCAATAGCACGTCGGAATGGACGGCCCCAGGCTTATGGGCGCCAATGACGGTACCGATGCACAATTTTGGTCACATCGTTACGGATACAAAACTCGTTTGACGTCATTAGGGCAGTAATTGGTTCAGACCTGGTAACAGGCAACACAGACAATACGAGTTTAACGCCAGTTTAACGTAAACGTTAACACAACTTTGAAAGAAAGATCCTTCAATTCTCAAACACATGCAAAAATAAATCAACTCGTAAATTTTAACATAACTGTTAAAGAAAACAACGTTCGATTCGTTATAACATTTAGTTTCACGCTAAAATATTAATTATACGTACTCACAGGCGAAACGTTTTACCGGAAATGACCTTCCACAGACACAATAATTGGCATGGGCGTGCAGTCCATGGCTGATACCAAACAAACGGCGACATGAATGGCTCTGACGATCGGCTCTATTAGGAAGGAACACATTTGAAATATAAATGTAATGACATTAGAGCGTTATCGTCAATTTCACTATAGTAACATTTATGAACCCCTATGAGACATTGTTTCACAAAACTTAACGCCATACTTCAATGTTCAGCAGTCAATCAATATACTATTTCATCCCATGATTATAAATATTTTATACAATATATTCTGGAGAATTACTAATTTACAAAGAGATACCTGTATTTAAAGCACCACCTTGTGCTTTAGCATTGATTCAGCACCAGATTCAGCACCACGTATCCTGTTTACTTTTGTTCAATACCATGCCTTAAGAATAGGGCGCCGATTGCAGTTCTTTTCTTCTACTAGGTGCAGTTTTTTATGCACATATATGTTGGTTTTATTTTTATTTTATTGGTAGTCATGATCATTATTATACAGATAAAAATAAGACGTTATTGTAATGCATTTCATGTAAGTGCCCAAGAACAGTTTGTATGTTGGATCATTCTTATGCTTGTTTTACAATCAAATAGACAATTGCAACCAAACTCATGTGTAATTACTTTGGTTTTGACAATTGATTAAACCATTTTTGGCAAGTGCAAGTTATTTGCATGCGAGCACGTAAAAAATAAAGTATTTTAAAAATAATGCGTTATTTTCTTTTAATAAAGATGGAGTTACTGCAAAAATAATAAATACTAATGATTAAAAATATTCAATGAATGCCACATACGTGCTTAATGTCAAATGCAGATTATTCTAGAAAAATAACGTATTTGCTAGACATGTGAAGAAAAATGCGCCGTATAAGGTATATAGATAATTTTATCAATTCTAATGGTCGACCTATTTAAGTTATAATAAAAAAAAAAAAATTATTGATTAAGGTGTATTTAAAATATGTAGCTATTGTAGATACCTGTAAACATGGTTTTGCACTAAAGCTGGCAACTATATCAAGCATGAAAGTCAATCGTCAAATACAAGACATTCCGCAGATAATCACATAGCCGAGGAAAGTAGTAATGACACATGGGATAAATTTCAGACTAAAAATACACAGTAATATCCCTTGGAATGCATGTTCTGTTTTATTCTCAGTGATTGCGGATAAGATCTTATACTCTACAAAACAGTGTGTTTTTTTTTTAAGTTTACTAAAACAAAACCGTTTAGACACTCAAAATCTAATGATGGGTGTTTCAGAAGTTAACCGAAAAAATGAAAGCAGTAACAAACATCAATCTAAATTTTGATTCTAACACTATTCAAGACAAAACATCGCTATTTCATTCTTGTTTTCACACTTCTGAAGTTGTTCAATGTGACCGTAAATAATAAAAATAAGTATCTAGACGTCTGGGGCGCTTTTAGACCTGACGATTCCTCACTGTTTCAGAGCAAATTCTGTTTCAAGATGCAATACGCAAAAGGCAACCAAATTTTTGATATTTTTAAAAAAGATTAGGTCGTGATGACGCCATAAAATTGTATTTACGTACCGACTTTTTACGGGGTCAACCGATTAGAGATGTCATTCGAAGTATTAAAATATTTACTGAATTAGTTTGTTTCAGTAGATATTCAGACGCATATTTACAGTTCAGTTTTGATTTCATTCACATTGCATCCTTTGTGAAATAGCATTTTACTCGAATACTGCTTGAATATTGTAGGCCAGTAAATAGTGGACATGTTAATAATAAAGCCTTAAGTAATAATTTCTATTTTGTTCTCAGTATTTGTCATCCACCATTTTATCAAATTTAATAGAAATAATCATAAACTCGCTTATCCTATAACAATATATAATTGCACACTTAAGTCTTATGAAGAACGGTCGTTTTTTATGGAAGATAATCCTAGTTGTTACAAGTACGCTAAGTAACGTTTTTGTGTTATAAGTTGTCTCCCTTAATATAAATTGAAGAGATGTTCAAACAAACAATGTTGTAATCAATGTAGTTATGTCAAGTTTAAGGGCACCATGACAAAATGGCCCGTACAAAAACTAACACACAGAACGACACAAAAACACTTACAATATCATGACGCAACAGACATTTAGAAAAACTATATTTTTGTGTTTTTCGGATTTTTCTATTTTATTTTATTTTTTATTGATAATTTCTTAACTGAATTCTCCAAGAAATGTTGAGTTACCGCCTTGGTACGGTCAATGACTTTCATTGGGAAACGCTTTTATATAAGCAGTGAAAATGCTAACGTATAAAATTCGTTCAACGCTTTGAATTTTATCTACGTTTAGTATGTAACGTTCAAGTTAAAACATATACTTACCATAACGTCACATTAAGAACGCCGATGGTTCGAAGAAGAGGGGGCATATTGTTTTGGTAATGTCGGTCGGTCTGTCCGTCCGTCCGTATGTCCGTCCGTCGGTAGACCAAATGGTTTCCGATCGTTATCTTGAAAAATATATATTACAAAGCTTTCATATTTCACTTGCTGATTGGTCTTCGTGAGAACAAGACCTTTATGGATTTTGGGTTTACTAGATCAAAGATCAAGGTCACAATGGTCACTTTTGTAAAAATAAATAAACACGTTTGTCGATCATTACCCTGAAAATTATTTATCACGTAGCTTTCTTTTTTACATGCCGATTGGCCTTGGTGAGAACATGATCTGTATTGATGTTGGATTCACTAGGTCAATGGTCACAAGGGTTATTTATGTGAAATATGGTTTCCGCATATTGTCTTGAGAACTATTTATCATAGAGCTATCATACTTCATATTATGATTGGTCGTGGTGAGGACATGATTCATAATGATTTTGGATTTACTTGGTCAAAAGTCAAGGTCACAAGGGTCACTAATAAAATATGGTTTCCACTTATTATCTTGAGAACTATTTGTCACATAGCTTTTATAATTCACATGCTTATTGGTATTTATGGAGACATGACCCCTTAACATTGAGTTAAATAGGTCAAGGTCAGAATTATCATTTTTTGTGAAAAATATGGTTTCCCCTCAGTATCTGTTTTAATCACAGAGCTTTCATATTTCACATGCTTATTGGTCTTGGTGAGGGCTTGATCCTTATTGATTTTGTGATCTTTTGGTCAAAGGTCAAGGTCACAATGGTGACATTTTGCCCCTTTCCTTCAGAACTGTTTATTACAGTGCTTTTATATGTGCTGATTGTTCTTAGTAAGGACAAGACCCCTGTTGATTTCGGGTTCACTAGCAACAATGTAAACACGGTTTCCGCTCAAATCTTGAGAACTGTTTATCACAAAGCTTTTATATTTTACATGCTGATTGTGAAACGAAAACAATTATCGTTTTACGTCATGGTTGTATAGAACAACATTTTTTCATTTGTCATTTTAAATTAAAACTAAATTAAAAACACACAAAAAAGCTTTTTCTAAATGTCTGTTGCGTCATGGTGTTCTACGTGTTTTTTGTGTCGTTATGTGTGTTGGTTTTTGTACAGGCCATTTTGTCATGGTGCCCTTAAAGTTGACATATCTACATTGTTTACAACATTATTTCTTTGAACATCTCTTCAGTTTATATTATAGTCCACTGTTCGTTTATAGGTTTTGCTTCAGTGAAACATATAATATGATATGTCAAGTTGAGGGGACCATGACAAAATTACTTACACAGAACGAAACAAAAACACATACAACACCATGACGCAACATACATTTAGAAAAAAAAAACTAACTTCGTCTATATTTTTGTGATTTTCCGATTTTTTTTATTATTTTCTTTTTAATTTATAATTTCTTAAATGAATTCTCCAAGAAATGTTGAGTTACCGCCTTGGTAAGGTCAATGACTTTCATTTGGGAGTTTAAACCAGTTTTAAGCTATAGCAAACCTCACACTTTCTCAACATTGTTTGGAGAAAAAAAAGAAAGACAAAATGTATTTACTCTCTCCAACCAGGCCACTGAGAAGCTGAACAGAACGATAGGAAAGCAAAAAGAAGTAAAATTAAAAAGAAATGGGTGAAAAGGACAGAATTCTAAGTCCAAACGTCTGATGCCTGTGAAAATCATCACAGGTCCGTGGCAGAATGGTCTATGCTAGAAAAAAATAAATGGTATTAGTTAATTATTATTTGAACCATAGCATCATTATCTTCCCTCCTGACTAGGTATCGAGAAGGAAGTTTATTATACAGCCAAATAGTAACAGTCATGCAACTCTATACAAAAAACATATACAAAGAATAAAACTAATTAATGACTGCTTACGCTACTTTTTAAAACTCGAGTGAATGGTCTTTTGAAAAGTTATGGAAGGAAGAAGTGAAGTGAAAAAAATGAAAAATCACGTGACAATAACCAAAAGGCAGAACGCTAAGATTTTATGAATCAATCGCTATTAATTTTAATTGGAAAAGGGAAAGCCTTCAGGAACCACAGGTAGTATCAAAACAATAACAAACAAGATGGCCGTCCTTTTACTTTCATAAAACAATAATACTGTCTTGATAAATATGTAAGTAGTTTCTTTTAAAAATAAAAGCTAATAAAAATAATGAAAGGCTAAGTTTAAGATACCTAAGAGTGTTCTTTGGTAAGGGATATTAAAGAATTTACAAAAGGATTAGTATATTTGCCATTGTTTCACTGTTCAAAACTAAGGAGCAGGTGTTTTTAAGAATGTGCTGATACGTTTTGTTTAGAAAATCTTGAGTAATTAATGAAACAGTATGCTGCAAGGAAACACCATTTGTTTTATAATTTGCTTTTTTAATCTTTTTAGCAAGTCCCCGTAAAAATATGGATGCGATATAGCCCCTTCAATCAAATTTATCAAGGAAGAATTAAACTGTTCTACTAAATCAGAATGCCTGTTATATAATTTGGCAAATGTTTATGATAGAGAAAACCCTGCTTTAAAAGTTTTCTAGAAATAATGGAATTCCTATCATTAAAATCTTCAATCTTGTTGCATACTCTTGCAAATCTGATGAGTTGAGTTAGGTATGTTCCATACGATGGGCTTGATGGGATATCGCCATCAAGGCTAAGAAAATTGACAATATCGAAATCAAAATCATCTCTCTTGTCATACATCTTAATTGTACAGTGAAGGGTATGGATTTGAATATCTAAGTCTAAAAACGTAGCTTTATCATCAATACTATTCGACTGCAGAAGAATAAGTTCTTTAGTGTAAATAGCTGTTATGTTAGTTTGAAATAAAGTATTGTCTAGCTAACATAAATCATCAAGATACCTATACGTATTATTGAACTTTTCAATTAAATTTAAGTCATTCGATTTAGAGAGGGTTTTCATGAATTCACTTTTCATAACAAAAAAGAAAGAGGTCAGCTACCAAAGGTGCATAATTAGCTCCCATTGGTATTCCAGTAACTTGTTTATATATATCATTCCCGAACATAATAAAATATAGAAGAAAACGAAGTATATCACAAACATCTTCACATTACCAATATAAACATTTATTATATTTATTATTAGAGAAAAAGGCCTTCTTCTTACTTACTACAACAAAGGGCGGATTTTTCCCTTGCAAAAGTCTTTTCCACAAGCCCTATAAGTTTTCGTTTAACTAAATAAAGTGGTAAATAGGTATATAGCGTTGAAAAATCAAAAGTATTAATTTCAGAAACCGTGAAACGTTTAGATTTAATTGCATTTATAACTTCAAGAGAATTATCGATAGACCAGAATAAATTAACCCCAGAGTTTTCATAAACTTTGACACAGTACTTTTTACATGAGTTTTATAGCTTGTAAAACTAATGTCAACTTGAATTCGATTGATTGACACAAACATATTCAAATAAAATGTCGCCAGCTTCTTAAATAAACAAATCCGTGTAAAGTAGGCGGCGCAAATGAATATTCTATTGAAACGATTTTGATATATTTGCAGACCTTCACGCGACTTTTAACACGCACTTTCACTTGCACAATGGCGCGCGTTCCAACACGGCCGTTGTTCTGGAGCTGCCTTGTGATGGTTTTAGTTCAGGCGGAATCCATCGTTGAGTTTTCTACCTACCAGGGAGAAGGAATGCCATATACCATTGAACCTTTGGACTCGAACGTAAGTTATGTATTTTCATGTTTAATACAACACTTCTGTCTTACGCTTAACGATGATTGACTAAGTCACGTTTTACACGTTGCGAGACGTGTTAAACTAGACTTACTCGTGCGATACAGAACTACAACAGATGCTGTTTGTTTTATTTTGCCACGCATAAACCAACATTGATGTGATTGCTGCGCTTAAGCAATTTTATATAGAAAAAAGCATAAGTTTAAGATTTAACTTATAAACATTTTAAAAAGCGATACCTGAATGGTTACTCGTCGTGGGATGAACCCCGTTAGAATTAGAAGAACTTACTAAAACGAACTATTAGTGCTACGTAGTCGCCATGTAAACTCAAATACAAGCAAAGTTCTGCGCCTTTAACCCAAGAGATGTTTGTAGTACTACTCGTATTATATTTATTTCGATATTAATTAATTTGTTTCAACGGGTGTAGAGCGAGACTAGTGTCTGCTACGGCATTAGTGTTTAAGCGGCGCACATGTTGGCGGCCAAAACATGTTTGAAAAACATGAAGCTGTTCATCAATAAATCATTAATTAACAAGAAATACCATACCATTATTCCAGCAACATAAAGTGCAATTATGTCTAGAAAAAAAGATTTTGATTTAAAGTGATATATTGTCAGCCATCACATGCTAGCGAGTTCAGTCGCGATATAATTGGAACACAAAGGTCGCCTGAGTGAATGAACTTGCAACCGTTTTACATGTATCACTGACGATATATCAAGTAAACTCAAGTCGTACGATATTATGTCAATTGTAGACATTATCTTATAAACATTTAAAAAGCGATACCTGAATGGTTACTCGTCGTGGGATGAACCCCGACGAGTAACCATTCAGGTATCGTTTTTTTCCCCTTTCATCAGTTTAATTGTACGGTGCCCAGTGGAGATTAGGTACTACTTAAACTTTTACGGCGCCCGTACGGCGTTTTGTAGGGTCATTGAGGGTAAAATGACATCGTCCGGCCGGCGATTGCTCACATCGGACGGGCACCGGACGATTTCTATTAAAAATTTAAATCGTACGATTTCAACGGGGACCGTCCGGGCAACGTACGGTGCACGGGCGGGCATCGCACGATGTCTGAAAAGCGTCAAGAACTGTCGAAAATCTCCTAACAAATCGGCCGATGCTCGTACGGACACCGGCCGATGTTTTATGAGTCGAACTGCCACCTATGAGTAGCGTCGTGTATTTGCAGAATTACATAGTGTATCCACATTTCTATTTCACGTCTAGCGACCAATATAAATAAAATATATATATATCGCTTGAGCAGCAGAGGATAAATTACAAACAACGATGAAGTGCTATTGATTTGTTGCAGTATTGTGCAAGTGTGGTTTTCACCTCCATCGCTGTAAGAGTCAGCCTCAATCTTTCTTTTTATAACAACCTGTTTTTGGAGGAATGATGGCGAATTGTGATATTAATGTATACACAATTGCACGTGAAAAATTGTTTCATCAGTGTAAAATCGCCCGGGCGATTATCAAATTCGCCGGTGATGTGCAAATCGTAGAAATCGTAAGGTCAGTTTTATTTGTGACTATAGCATTACATTCATTTTGAAAGAATGAAGGAACTTGTTTTTGTTAATAAACGCATTCTGGCAACTATTCATAATCCTCCATAAATCCCTCTGTACTACCTATATTTCTATTTGTTTTATACTTATATACTCATTTGAAGTAAAATGTACACGTAATAAAATATACGTTTTAAATTTATTATCACGTTGAAAACAGGCAAGCCTAACGCAAAACGAGAAAGGGTGCAATTTATTAAAGGGGCTGTCCTTTAGATACTCAAATCGTAAAAAATGAAAAATATTAAATTATCGGTAAATACTGGTCTTGTTTTGTTCAGTGGACTAATCCATTATTACTGACCCATAAATTTAACTGAGAAAGTTGACAGAATCGTTGGTAAAACATCTTTTTTCTTTGCATAATCTACTGCGTTACTAACGCAGTAGCCGTTAAAAATAGAAAGGATAATTTAATCAACAAAGTCACGTGTTACAACAATTGCTGTTTCCGGTTTGCCAGTCAAAACGGCCCCAATCGGAAACGGCCCCAGTCCAAAACGTTCCCACTTTCGGTCAAAACGGCCCCAAACGATAGCAAAAATCGGTTAAAACGGCCTCATAGGAGGATTTCATTGTACAGTATGGTTGTGAAAGTTAACACATCTTAAGTATGACAATTAATGATAGCTAATTACGCGTGAAAGTTCAATTATACTTAAGGTTTGACGTGGTGATCAATGGATAGTTAATTATGTGTGAACGTTGACACTTTTATCTATCATTAAAAAGGAAGATCATTGTACAGATTTATACATTTATTTATTTAACACGGACGACGTCCATCGCCTCTCGCTGGCAGCGGCTGCAGGTAAACGCTAGGTCCTCCAGACCCTTGGCGATGAGGCGT
>Ga0224511_10001447_pt1 | contig 14372 bp, 3 predicted proteins | sample SF_May12_sed_USG_2_FD_169988 | JGI IMG/M metagenome (GOLD analysis project Ga0224511, IMG submission 169988) | Sediment microbial communities from San Francisco Bay, California, United States - SF_May12_sed_USGS_8_1 | ecosystem: Environmental > Aquatic > Marine > Sediment | place: USA...
CAGGAGCTCTTCACTGGCCTCTGTCTCCTCCTCCACAGGATCTTCCTCCTCCGCGGACGAGGCATCCAGGTCCTGAAACATAGATCGCTTTGTTTAACCATCGATTCTCTTACACTTGTTAGGTTATATCATGGCAAGTCCTGAATCATGAAGTTACAAAACAAAATTCTAATGCGCGCTTTTCTCTATTTTCTAAGCAATATTGATAATGCAGAATTCACTGTAGTTGTTCCTTAGAAAAAATACACACACAGTCTATGACTTATTTACAGAAGATCTACAACCCTGTTTGCTTACACATTTTTAATGTTGCATTTCATAGACATAAATAAATGTATATTACAATTAAATTTGACAAAATCAAGAACATTAAGCTTACATTAATTTGCGTGAAAATATAACACATTTTACTTAAGTTTTGCGTTGTGTTTTATATAAACAAGCCAACAGGGGACGCCACCGCCAAAAGTAACCCCTATATGTTGCCTTTTCAGGCCACAAAATACCTGTGTTTTACATGTATTTTTTTTTAGAGATATGTAGATTGTTCTTGTTCACATACCACGTGTTCGCCCTCATGACTGGAGACGCTGCCCGAGTGGAGTCGCTGCATGTGCTCATGTTCCGCCACCTCATCCCGCGGCTACACACAACCAGAAAAATATGTACGTGTCATCAGGTATGGTTAACCAAGTACACCCTAGTTATGAGCGATAATAGGGATATCCTGATCGAGGGTTACATACAACTAAGATAAATATTTTTGAAACAAGAAACAGTGCCTTGCAGGTTTTGTCATTCACAGAAAGTTTCAGTTAGAAAGACGATAAACACATTATATCAGTCTGCGAATTAGTCTATAAGCCCGTAGCCCAAGTCAAGTAAACAGCCGGTTGGTCGATTAAAATTGTATACAAAATAACCTGACCGGTCGATTGAAATTTTGGAGTAAATTTCTAAACAAAGAAACAAATTAACATATATACTGCTTGTGGAGTTATTACCGCATAATAAAACACAAGCAAAATTAAAATTAGTGCAAGTCAACGCATTCCTTATATAAATTGTATAAATTATGATCACAACCAAAAAATTGGGCTATTTAAATTTCAGTCGGGCTATAGAAAATTCCATTTGAATAGCCCGAAAGTCTAAAGTCGAAAAATAATTAATGCGCAGACTGCATTGTACATTATGATATTGCTAACGTATAGAATGCTGTTTTAGCATCTATTAAACATACATTTCTAGGTAGCGAAAGAAGTCATTCTTGTAATCATGTTTTATGCAAATGTTACATTCAAAAGCAATAATAATAAAATGTAAAGCTTTCAAATTTGATTTCCTCATGCAATTTGTTGGGAACTAAATAAAAAAAAACTAACTTTTAATAGCTCACACAGATCTCTACCTTTATCAAGCAAGTGTTGACTATAATTGAGAGTATGCATTTACTGACGTTACTATAGTGAAACAAAACAAGAACACCTCGTTCTAACCATGCATGGAAATAAACATGCTGCAATGGACAGACATTGTCCGATGTGAAACTTATGCTGTAGGACTTCAAGACATGTACATTTATAGATATCAACTGAATATGTCTCCAAAAAAACAACTGCTTAATAATATGATTAATAATATACAAATTGGCAGAACATCTAATAAATGTATAATAAAAATTAATGAACATTTGAAAAATATCAGATATTAAGCTCTAGATATAGGTTCAGATTTTGTTTGATACATGAAGAACATCAAGCAAGAATCAGCTAACTAAATACCGCAAGTAAAAAATACGCAGCTCAAAATAAAGTTGTTTAAATATCAAAGTATCTATTTTCGATATCTATTATAATAAATTAAATTGTAACCTTGTCACCTATATTTGATCTTTTATGAAATTGTAATATTGACAAACTATAATATATTAGCTATTTTATGAAATTTTAATAGTGTCAAAGTATATGTTTTACTTATAGAAGAACATCAAATGCTCAAAGAGAACTATATTTTATCTTAATATAAATTGTCACATTGACAAAGTTCACTTTTTTCTTTCCAAATAACACATTTAACCTCTTAATGAAATTGTATCCAAGTAACCTTTTCAATTGCATAATGAAATTGTCCCATTGTCTAACTGCATTATTATGCACTTTTTAGTAAAGAAATATATGAAGTATTGTGAAAGTATACTACTGTGAAATCATTTATTTTTGTTGGGCATTTAATTTCGTGTATTTCATGGGTAGTGCAATCCATGAATTTAAGATTCCAACAAAATAGTTATTTACTTTAGTAATATTGCATATAATTTGAAATCCACGAGTTTAAGTGTCCATGGACATGTCCAATGTCGTCAAACCACGAAATTTCATGCCCACTAAAATGAATGATTTCACAGTATTTGTACCTCTAAATGACATTGTATCAAAGTCAAACAGCAGAAATTGGGTGTAATCAACTGAGTTAGGAATAAACAGATGCAGGAAAATATCAAGCGGTAAGGCCGAACAAAAACTGGTTTGGTTCAGGCGTTAGCATGTACAGTACCTATATGGACAGAAACCTCAAAAAATCCTAACAATGTTTTTCAGTACCTTGCAAAATAATTTAAAACAGTAGTAAGGGAAATTATTTAATAGAATGACCATAACTGTAATAAAAACAAGTAAGAAATTAGTTATCATCAGAGTTATAAAAAGGTCTGCGTATGCTAAGCAAAAACAACAAAATGTGGAATAAATATTGACTTTACTCATGAAAAAGAAATGTGAGAAATATAAAAAATAATTATATTTTAATCCCCCCTTTTTTAAACTGTCACCTGAACCAAGCAATCCATGTTAAGGCCAAAGCAACTTCTTGGTTTGTATAACATCTCACAAGCAACTCCTGCTCTAGGAGTTGTGACTTGCTAGCAATCAAACTCAGGAAATGTTGGTCATGAGTGGTTAACATACCTTAACTCTCTCTTTCACCTAAATTGGTTATAGTGTATGATCTTTAGGATAGAAATTCTAAAGAGTTGTTAGAACTTCTCTTGAATGTCACACAATTGTTTTTCATCACTATGTATAATAGACACTGATTCATTCTGCTGCAAAAAGCATCATCTCTTTCATGTTTTTTAATAAATACAATAATTGATCATAGAAAAATAACAAGTGAAAGTAAAAAGTTATCTTTCTTCAGTAATTTATCATTGAAAAATAACAACTGAATGTAAAGTTATCTTTCTACAGTAACAGCTGCTGTAATTGAAACTACTAGCGATTTTTTGGTTTCCAAGGTTAATCAGTGAAATACAAATACAATCTACTGAAAGCATCTACAAACACACTCAATTTCAATTCCCACGATAGTGATTATTCCTCCACCATGCCGCACCCACCTTCAGCTGATCACGAAGATACTGCTGCTGCCGCTCGTGGTCCTGCTGTCGTAGTTGCTCCCGGCGACGGTCAAGTTCCAGGGACTGCTGAATGAGACGAGCAACCTCACTGGGTCCTGGGCCCTTCTCTCGTCCAATCAGAAACCTGGAAACAAAAAGGTTATAATTGTAATGAAAAAATGAACCTCACTTATAACAGGTCATGGGCAATAAAATAGACCAATAAGAGACCTAGAGTTCAAAAATATATTTAATTATGAATAATTATATAAATTATGTTATGATAATAAATATTTATCTAAAAAGAAAACACAATAGAAACATGAGATGTTGAGTATTTTTAAAATTAAGATGACCCATGCTTTGTTCTTCATTTTTCACCTTCATTTCCTTTTTGAAGTTGAATACTATGTATGATAAGCTTTTGATGATGCGATTTTATCTATTTAGTTTTTTTTGTTTTATATATTTTATTTCATTTGTTGTTCACAATTTTTAATTATGCCACACATAGCTATCAAACTGTAAAGTTACAAAGTTTAACTGACAACGCAATTAAAATTGATTCATTATCAAAGCCATACTGGCTTGATTTTATGCTACCCTCTCTCTCTCTCTCCCTCTCTCTCTTTCCCCCCTCTCTCTCTCTCTCTCTCTCTCTCTCTCTCTCTCTCTCTCTCTCTCTCTCATTGTTTGCATACAGTTCACAACACACGTTAAATAATCATATTTTTTTATAACTAATCTAATACACTTTGCAAAATAACAAAATGTACAACATGACAAATATGAAGAAGTACACAGACTTCTAAATTAACTTGAAGATAACCATAACTATTATCACTTACCCTTCTTCATCCAAATCATGACCAGACAAAGGTCTCTGCTTTTTACTCTCTGTGTCCATTTCTGAATCAGAAGAGCTTCCACTACTGCTGCTGCTGCTGCTGCTGCCACCTTTGGATTTACTCTTTTCCTTCCGTTTTCTTTTCTTACTTCCCTCTGTTACCTTAACTTCTTCATGTTTACTAAGTATCAGATCTTCTCCGGTCTGGATTACCACTGGTTCTACTCCAGGGGAATCAATTAACACCGAGTCAATGCTTTTACACTCCTCAGCCCCAAAATCTTCAGGTTCACCTCTATGCTGTGTGTCGGAGCTTCCAGATTCATTTTCTGGCTGTGGTCTCTTGTCAGAATCTTTGTCCACATATAATTTCTCATTGTGAATTAACTGTAGACTCTTGCTCAGATTATATTTCTTCTTCTTGTGTGTCTTATCGCTGATCCATTTCTTGGTTTTAGTAACAACCTTTCCCACAACCCCTAGTTTTGACTTACTTCCGTCCTTCTTCTTGGACTTTGTTTCCTCTGCATCTTGTGGACGATTGGATCCTTCATTGTCACCAGCATCCTCATCAAAGTCCCCATCTATATCAGTATCATTATCACTGCTATCAGAGCTTGAACTGCTGTGATGCGTGGGTAACCTTTCTTCAGTTGCATCAATCACTGTGTCAATGGACCTATCAGCCATTTCACTGTCAGTTGAGAGTGGAGACAGTGGCTGAGAGAACAGGCCAGTGTCGGTATCAGGAGAAACAACGACCATCTCTGTACTCGCATACAGCGGTTCTCTCTGGACTTGCATAGAAGCATCATCTTCTTGATCAACCATGACTGGCATTTCTACATCAATCCTAACATTTTCATAATCATGTAGTATGGCAACATTGTCTAATGTTGGCCATTTGGCATCTTTCGTTGGCAACCTTTCAGATTCTGAGTCACTTCCACTAGAGCTGCTGCTACTGCTGCTACTAGTTTCCTTCTTTTCTGTTGCTTTATGTTTAGCAGTCATAGTTTTATATTCCTCAATATCATCTGATTGTACAATCTGACTGACAATCTGATCAAGATCAGCATCTTGTTTCTTTCCATCTTTTTCAGAACTGGAACTGTTGCTTGAACTTGTACTTGACTTTCTCTTTTCAATATTCTTCATGTTCAACTGATTTTCATAGATAATGTTTCTCAAGAGCTCATCGTCAGTTTCACCACCTTGTTCAGGATAATTTTCATCTTCCACAACTAAATCAAAAGGCTCCAACACAATATCTTTGACAGACAGAGGCTGAGCTGTGTACGTGGGAAAATGTGGTTCAATATCATCATAAATAACCTCATTTTCCATATCAACTTTTCCAAGATCAACATTCTCGTAGACTTGTTCTTCTAGGGCAACTTCTGGCAGTGAAAACACCTGAATATCTGAAGGCAATCCTTCCACATTCATCTCAGGCAAGTCAGTAATGAGAGATGGTCCTTCCTTCTCACTCATCCCTTCAAATGAGATAATGTTACACTCGGGCAAAAGATACTCTACTTTAGTTTCTATGACATTAGTCTTACTGTTTGAGCTTTCTGGTTCGCTATACAGATCACTCTCTGAGTCTGAGTCATTTTCACCATGCTTGTCTTCAGCACTGCTACTGCTACTGCTACTATCACTCGATGAACTGCTTTGAGATGATCTTCTTTTTCTAGATTCTTTCTCACTTTCCTCATCAACTGATGATCGGATATAGGTTTCAAGCAATGGTGCCTTAAATGGCAGAGAATCCTCTATCACAGACTTCAATAGTTCATCTTCAGACTCAATGTCTGGTTGCGCAATGACAATGTCTGGTTCCTCAGTTATAATAACTTGCTGTTCAACTACAATGTTTGGTTGTTCAGTTATAATGTATGACTGCTCAGTTACAAAGTCTGGTTGTTCAGATACTATTTCTAGTTGTTCTATTTTCATTGTCTTACATTCATCTTCAATGACATCTTTTTTCTTGTTGACTTCATTATCACTCTCCGATGAACTAGATGATGACGACGACGATGATGATGATGATGCTGCATTCTTTTCTTCTTTGCTGTGTTCATCATCACTTGATTCAGAGCTACTGTCTTTTCCATATGTTTTCACATCAATTTCTGGGCTAACTATGGTCTCTTTCAAAATAACCTTGTTGGTGGTGTCACTATCTGATCCACTTGAAGAAGACTCAGATTTCCTTCTTTCAGGCTTTGCTTTAGCTTGATCAACAGCATTGCTTTTATCCACCTCTTTACAGTTTTCACTTTCACTGTCACTTGTTTCAGAGCTACTGTCTTTCACTGATGTCTTCATTACAACTGGTTGAATAACTTTTGAGTCACCTTGTTCATTCTTGTCAGTGTCACTATCAGATGAACTAGATGATGAAGAATCTGACTTATTGTCTATACTTTTATCATTTACAGGCTGATCAATAACATTTTCTTCATCAATGATATGTTTTCCCTCATCAGATTCAGCTGACTGAGAATATTTGTTTTTCTCTAATGTCTTCAGTCCTATTTGTGGATCCACATTGACTTCCCCGAAGTTGTTAGTTGTCACACAAATAGCAGGAGCTGTTTCCAAGCAGGCAATTGTCATGGGCTCTGTGCCCTGCACTTCATCCTCACTTGAACTTGAACTGGAGCTCGAGCTTTTAGCTTCACCAGAACCATGAGTTTTCTCTGCTTGGCTTGCACTTTCAGATTCACTTTCTGATGACTGGGAACTTTTAGAACAACTTCTGACTTTGACCTCAAGCACTTCTTCAGGATCAGGGTGACTTCTTTCTGCACAGACAATAAGAGGAGTGGCTACAACGTCTTCACTATCACCTGGCTGTGTTTTCAATATCGTGGTATCAATATTTGCTAAAAGAGCTACATCTTCTTTATCTACAACTATGGCTGAAAGGCTGGTATGTCTGTCACTATCAGCACCAGATTCACTAGAACTGTCACTGGAACTTGAGGATGAGCTTGAATCAGAATGTTTTCTTCTTAACTCAGGTGTGATTGTTTCTTCCTTGCACACTTCGGGTGCAGAGTCAAGTTTACTTTCATGGCCTGCTTCTTCTTCAGAGTGATCATCACTATCACTTGAGCTACTTGGTGAGCTCTGTATTTTTGTTTGTTCAATAGCAATACTTTCAACTTCAAAATCATGAGTTTCCTGTTCAGGTATTACACTCTCTATTGTTTCATCAATAAATGATGGTGCTGTTTCAGGAAATATTGTGATGTTTATAGGGAATTCAATAGACGGTGGTTCCATTTGAGCATCTGTCTCTACAGATGCATGATATGACACCTGTGGCATTTCAAACTCCAAATTACTTGACGTCTGAAGGACTGGTTCTAACAGACTTTCCTCTGTTTGGCTTTCTGTAATAACTTCACATGGAACATTGTCATCTAAAATGCCATCACTTTCACTACAGGAACTTTCCACCTCTGGTAGCTGCAGTGGTTCTTTCAGCAGTTCATCTGTATCAGTATCACTGGAGCTACTTGAACCACTGCTGTGCTTCTCCTTCATTGACTGGGCAAGAAGCTTCTCTGTGTCTGTGTCACTTGGACTTGAGTCTCCAACTGCCTCTTTAGATTTTTCACTGTCTTGGAGTGAATCATCTCTATCAGACTTCGGCTTTTCATTATCACTTGCCTTTGAAGATTTTGAAGATGATGAACTTGATGACTGTTTTCTTAACAGCTCTGTGTTAATCTGAACTTGTTCAGTGTCTGACGGGTGCTCATTGTCACTTGACTCCTCATCAGCATTGTAATCAGACTGAAGAAGCACCTCAACAGTCGCCAATGTCACATTGTTTCGTCCATCTTCAGAAGAAGGACTGGTCTTATCAATGTCATTTCCTTGATCATGTGAGTCCCCATCTTCTTTATCAACATCAGCCTGAGGTTCCCGATCACCTGTTCCCGATTCTCCCGAGGTGCTACTTGGCTTGCCTTGGCTTTCATCATCAGAGTCTGTATCATGCTTTGATTCAGATGAGGAGCTTGAAGATGATTCACTTGACCTCTTCTGTTTCTTCTTCTTCCTTTTGGTTTTCTTTTTCTTCTTTTCACGTACCTTTGCATTTTCAGAATCAGAATGTTTCTTTGCTTGAACAATTTCTTTATCTGTGCCTACAGATGAATCACTGCTGCTCTTCATATCTTTTTCTAAGTCCTTAATTATATCTTTAAGTCCTTCCTTCAGTTCAATCTTATCGATCTCCTTTCCTGATTGTGACGAGGGTGATGAAGAACTGTCACTTTCACTTTTCCTGTTTTCTGATTTATCTTCAGCAGGTCTTTCAATAGAATGATCAGGAACTTCATTTTGTTCTTCTTGTGTCTCATCTTTATTGCTTACTGGTTTTTCAATGTCTGAAAATTCTGAACTTTGAGATGATTGTTTAACTGGGGGTGAATATTTGCTTTCAATTGGTTTCTTTATGCTTTCTTTGGGCAGTTTTGATTTGACAAGACTGAAAATAGAGTTGCATTTTTTAATGTTTTTCTCCTGTTCTTGTTTATAATTTGATTTTACAGGCTTATTTTCTTCACACTGTGGCTCATTTGGTGTACTATGTATTTGGCTTTCAATTTCTTTTTCCAATGACAATTTAGCTGGTTTATCTTTTTGTTTGTTGTCAGATGATTTATTTGGGGCACTGTCAGAAGAACTAGAAGAACTGCTTGAACTACTAGATGAACTTCTAGACAGCTCTCTTGGCATTTGTGTTTCTGGTTTCGACTCAACAATCCCACTTTCTAAGTTGTCTGCCTGATCAACCTTGACAAAAGACTCATGAACAGGAATATCACTGACTATTTCTTCAGTTTTTGTCTTTGAAGGTGCCATATTTTCAACCAGTGCCAAAATGGATCTTCGCTTTGAAGGTCTCCGTTCTAAAGAGGCATCTTTGGGTAATGGTGGCTTTCCATAGATACTCTTCACAGTTTGTTCTGATGTCTTGTTCTCTTCTGTAGAACTTTGAGCTGACAATGGCTTCACTGATATGTCAATCGTAGGCAGCTCTTTGGTCGGAGTAGGTGGTCTAGATGAGGGTGATCCGGACCTTATGCTGTTTTGCCTTTCTTTTTTCATCTCTTCTTTTTCCTCTCTACTTTTTCTAACCGAAGCTGGCCTTACTTTCACTTCAAATGAGTCTGCCCTCTTTACTTTTGGTGAAGGAGGTTTGGATGTAGTTGGTTCCTGCCAAACATTTCTAGGTCTATCTGGAGACTGTTGTCTTGTTGGGGAGGCCAAAGACAAAGACCTTCTTGGAGAGTCATCTCTTTTCTTCAATGAAGCTCTCCTTTGAACTTCAAACTTTCTTTCCTCTTGTTCTTTTTCTTCATCTGACTCTGTTGGTTTCCTTTGAAGTGCCTTAATAGGTATGTCAACTTTGTCCTTAAAGGAACCAGACCTACTTAATCCTGAACTGTTATCTTCTTTGTCTTCTTCAACACCAATAGTATTTCGTTCTGACTGGACTGGCGGTTTAGGATCCAGTGGTTTTATTTCTAAATGCAATTTTGGTGATGGTTTTGAACTTTTAGCAGGACTAGAAACTTGTTTGGACTTTGATGGGGTGATTTCATTTTCAGTAACCTCAATATGTTTATGTGAAACAGATTTTGGAGTAACATCAATTTTCTGGTCAGAGTTTGGTTTCCTGTTCTGAGATAGCCGTCTAGATACACGTCCAGCAAAAATTGATGATGGGGATACTGAAAATGTATGCTTGTTGCTGTGTCCATTAGTCTCCGGCAAGCTGTCTTCATCTTTGGAGGGCAATTTTGATTTAGGCTGAATAACATTGTCCAACATAATGTTTTCTGCTCTAGCAGATATAAAAACTGGAACTGCAGACACCTGACTGGATTTCTGTGCATGGAAAGCTTCCTCAATCTCCGATGACTGTGATGATCTCCTTGAAGAGTTATTTGAGTCAGATATCTTTTTGATATAGTCTGCTACAGAGCCAGGTGTCGGAGATGTAGGTATGGAGTCCTGAAGTTTCCTCATGTTCTCACCAGGAGGACTTGTCGGTCCTCCAGTCAAAAATGGAGAAGAAATTCTCTTTGGTTGCAGTTGTTTTCTATCAGGTTCTGCATCTGAAGAGGATTTTCGATTCCACATAAGCATCTTCTTCCTAAAGTCTGTTGGAGATTCACATCCTGAGCTGGACTCATGTGAGTCGTTATAGTCTTCAATTCTCTTCTTGGTAGGTCTAGTTGAGTACTGTAGCTGCTTGAACATCAGTAGCCTCTTGGCTTTCTTCTCATCAATGTCACTGTCACTAGATGGAGTAGGAGGTGGCGTATCAGCATGTCTGGGTTCTGTGTCTTCAGCACTATGTTTGCCCTCTGCTATCTTGTTTTGGTCTTCCAGTTTTGCAGTTACAGTCTCTGCCATTTTCTTTGACATCAGAGCTGCCATCTTCATGAGGTTTTTGTCAACACTGGCAAATGGTTTTTTATCTTTCCGAGAATCATCTTTAGCTGTGGTTGACCATTCCAGTCTAATATCTGCAACAAAGGCAGGCTTTGCTTTAATACTCTCACCTGATGTTGTTTCTTTCTTGTCATTCAATAGGCTGCCTTGGATTTGAGCTTGTACTGCAGGTAGATCAGGCTCTTTGTTATCAGGCAGAGATGGTTGAATAATGTCACTGGGTTCAAATGGAACATTTTCTGAATGAGTGGGTTCAGACTTTTCTTCACAAATGATCTCCTCTACATTCTCTGGTTTTGATTCATTATCACTTTCACTAGAACTAGATGAGGATGTGGATTTAACCTCAGACTGCTTTATTGCATCAACTGTGACATCTTTAGGCATCATAGATATGATGTCATGCTGTAGGTCATTCTCTGGTTTGATACTGATAATTTCAGGTTCAAATTCAGTAAAGCCGGAATCAGTACTTTTGGACTTGTTGGATGCTTTAAGTTTATCAGTCAGTTTTAGGGGCTTGTTTTCAATTTCTTGTTCCGTCTCATCTTCAGATGAGCTAGATGAGCTTGAAGATGAGCTAGATTCTTTCTCACTCTGCTTTTGTTCTTCATTTGTAACTGTGACTTCCTGTGGTTCAGTCAGTTCTTTAATCTGGACGTCTTCATTCAGTACATTTTCTGTGGAAGATTCGATCATACCATCAACATTTATTTTATCGCTTGCAATAGGATTAGAACTTGCGTCAACATTACCAGCCTCAGAAATGGAGTCGTGTTCTCTGTTTTGTAACATTTCCACTTCATCTTCTGAGCTTGAAGATGTATTTTGAGGTTGCTTTTCAGTAAACACAACTTTTTCATCAACTTCAACACTGTTTGAAGGCACAATTTCATTTTTGTTGTCTTCAATTTCTTTTTCAACATTATGTGCTTGTTCAGTGTGTTCATCTTCAGAGGTTGAAGATTCAGATGACTTTGTATTATCTTCATCCTCCTTACTGATATGAGACTGGTCTGAATCACTGTCTGAAGAATCGAGTTGTACTTTCTCAAGGGGAGGTGGACCCTGAGAGGGCAAAGCAGGTGGGGGTTCTTCCTCATGAGGAGTTTGATGATCTTTCTCCTGTGATGCGATTTTATTATATACCATTTGATAAGCTGAATTCTCATCTTTGTTAGGGAATGATTTATCATCACTAACTGCTCTTTCTAATGTATCTGCTTCTTGGTCTTGTATCAGGTTTGGTAACTCATCTTTGCTTAATACCTTTTCTGTTTCAGTCTGCTGTTCTTCTTTGGTTTTTGTATCCTTTTCATTACTAGAATCGGAAGAACTTGAGCTCGAAGTAGAATCCTTTCTCTGCAAATTTGTGACTGCAATGTCAATCATTTCCTTTGGTGGAGACTCTATATCATGTGTGCCCAAAGCACTACCAAATGAGGTTCTCCTAACATCATCCATTGACACTGGCTCAATCTGTGTTTCAACCATTTCTTCAGAGGAAACAGAATTAGACCTACTTGACATTTTCTTCTCATGATTTATATGATCTTCATCAGAACTTATATTATCAACCTTAACAACACTTTCAAACTGAACAGCATTTTCCTCAGCACTCTTTGTGGATGATGTTCTTGGCCTTCTTTGTGGCTCTTTTTCATCTTCATCGCTTTCTGACTCTGAGCTGCTTGAACTTTCTTTGTCATTCTTTATTTCTTCGGTAACAATAACCTTGTCACTTTCATCACCAATGTCTGGTTCATTGCTTATGTCTTCTTCAGCACTATGAAAAGAGTCATTTGAACTAACATTTAGAGACTCTTGCGCTACCAAGTGCTTCACCGGATCTTTCTTGAAATCAAGAGGCATTTCTAGTTGTTCTTTCTCCAGCATTGCAATGTCACATGCTGGCCTATCATCAGCAGTTTTCTCATGGTATCCTTCATCTTTATCTGATGAAGATGTAGAGGAAGCATCTTCTTCTTTTTCTCTCTCTTCAATAGCTTCTCTATATTGCTCTATAAGACCCACTGAGTCAGACAATTTTAAATAACTGTCTTGTGTTTCAGTGTGTTCGTCTTTCTCATCAGCCTGTGCTTCAAGCTCATCAGCACTTTCAGCTGCTATAATATCATTTTCTACTTCCTTCACAAGAGATGGAATGTCATGTTCAAGTTGAGCCAGAATCGTTGGGTCTTGTTGAATGTCATTAATAATATGTTCCACAATTTCATCTGCAAACGCTTCTACATTTTTGCCACTTGATGATGATTTCCTTGAAGAACTTTTGGAAGAGCTAGATGAAGAATGCATTTGTTCTTGTTTTTCTTCAACATCAAATTCTGTTTCACGTGGATTAACCTTATCATCAATATCATCTTCCTTTTTGTCTTCAGAAAAAGATGAATGCCTAGATGAATCGCGACTAGATTTTTTGGATGATTCAAGTTCTTCTTTAATGTCTATATTATGTAGGGGGTTGTCTTCTACAATGTCTTCGACTACTGGCACCGTTTTATGTACAACAGCATGATCATCTGCTACTATAATGACTTTTGTATCAAATTGTGGGTGAGTGTTGTCTACCTTCACTTCATTCTCATCTGATTCCGATGATGATGTGGCTGATGACTCTGATGATGTTCTAGATCTTTGTGCTGATGTTTGTACAGTCTCAACATTCTGGTCTTCTGCCTTAGTAGATGACAGAACAGACACTGCTAATTCTGCCTCCTCTTGGTCCTCAGCGGGTGGACCATTTTCATTATCACTACTTACAGAAGCAGGCTCAATGTCATCTCCTGGTGCATCGTCATGCTCAGAAACAGAAGACTTGCGAGATGAAGATTCAGACTTACTTTCTTCCTTCTTATCCAATTTATCAGATTCTGATGAAGATCTTGACCTGACTGATTCGGTCTTTTCTACAACACTGTCAATAACAGACACCACTAATTCTGTCTCCATTCCATCCTCAGCCCGTTGAACATTTTCATTATCAATGCTTAGAGTAGCAGGCATAAAATCATCTTCCAATGCATTACGATGCTCAGAAACGGACGATACAGAAGACTTGCGAGATGAACTTCCAGACATACTTTCTTCTTTATTTGATTTATCTGATTCTGATGAAGATCTTGAACTTTCAGATTCTGTCTTTTCCTCAACATCGTCAATTTCTCCATTGTTTCTTACTTTTGATTCAATCTGTTCTTTTTCGCTTGTCTCATTTACAATTGGAACACTAGTTTTCACTTCAACGACAATCTTCGGAAATTCTGTATCTTCTTTTTCTTCTCTTTCTTCTTCATCTTTTTTTGGCTCTGATGAAGAAGAAACAGATGACTTTCGAGATGAAGAACTAGAACTTGAACTGCTGTCATTTTCTATTTTTTCTTTGTCAGGTTCTGGTCTGTTTTCAACTTCTACTATTTCTTGGTCACTCACTACTTTAACACCCACAAGCTTTATATCACCTTTGTTCAGTTCAGCATTTAACACATTTACAGTCTCTACACAAATGGTATCTGAAACATGACCTACAGTTTCTACAGTATCACTAGGAACCAACTTCCACTCACTGTCCTCCTGCTCAAAGTGCAAGGTACCAACACCACTGTCATTACTGGGGAA
>Ga0224511_10001448_pt1 | contig 14372 bp, 7 predicted proteins | sample SF_May12_sed_USG_2_FD_169988 | JGI IMG/M metagenome (GOLD analysis project Ga0224511, IMG submission 169988) | Sediment microbial communities from San Francisco Bay, California, United States - SF_May12_sed_USGS_8_1 | ecosystem: Environmental > Aquatic > Marine > Sediment | place: USA...
GCTTGTTGAAAGGACAAAATGACTTATACAATGTAGTTACTTTTAACAATTATGCATACACTTAATTGTGATAATTCCTGACACCGATGACAAATCTATTACACTATGATATCTTTCACAAGGATAGATAAAACTGCGTAAAAAATGATACCTAGGTAAAGTTAGGGTAAGTTGAGCACATTTTTGTTTTTTTTTTATTAAAAAATTATTAGTTTTAATCGTTTTGCCAAAATGTGTTTATGAACATGAAATATAATCTTTTAATTACATATTGTTCTTTATTTTATCTTAAAATAACTTTACTTAATATGGTCACAGTAAATGATTAAAATAGGTCATTCTGGTTGCTCAACTTACCCCCACCACCTATGGTGTAAGTTAAACCACCCTCCGGGGTAAGTTGTGCCACATGGGGTAAGGTAAGCTTCAGCATAAATAAAGGTACAAATCCTATGTTACAACAGAAAAGGTTTTTATTTTTAACTGCTTCATAATTTACTAAAGAAAACAACTAAACTATCGCATAGTTTAAAGGTGATATAAGGACAGACACCTTAAACAGTGGAGTGAGGATTGAAATCAAATTCAAGAAATAATTTTAAAGTTATTTAAGTAGACAATATCTGCTGCCACACAATCTGTTAAGGCATAAACACACACAAAAACTGTATTTAGATGTTTGATTTGTCATTGTCATTTTTGTCATATCCGCCCTAAAACAAATTCACGTATGGAGCCATTTATAGAAATCATTTATTTATCCGAGCTGTCCAGAACACCGAACTGAACTCCAAACATTTTAATAGGCTGTGGAAGTCTACAGACGGCATCATTCGTGTTAAAAGCTACTCCATTTTGGTGTCTGTGACAAATACTGGCCGCCGGCAACATCTGTACACAGTACTCAATTTATGACATCCTGCATTATGGCATTATATGAAAATCAAAACAATTCAGGCCAAACATTATTCAAGAAAGTAACAAAAATAGATATTGATCTATAGAAATGATAATATCAAATAAAAAACTGAGAGGTTTGCTTATAACAGCGTTCTTAAGTACAACATATTTAGACCAAAACAAATTTTAATTTTACCCAGAGCGAGGGTCGAGCCAGTGAGTGAGTGACCTTCTGGTTCTTTTTATAGACTTTACAGCATGATCACTAATCCTATACAGTTTTAAAGTATGACCTTCCTAATGGATTCACATATTGCAGCGAGTAAGAGATTTTATAAACCTTTTTTATTTAAATATATGCCATTTTAAGACGATCCACCGCACAACTTTTCTCAGTTTTTGGATTTTTGATTTTATAAACAAGATTGAAAATTTCCATTTTATTCATATTTAAGAGAGGTAATAAGGTGTAAAGTTACTTCCCTTTAATTTAATTTAAGCAACTATAGGTAACTTGCATTTTAAAAAGATTTTTCTACGGTTGAAAAGTTAAAGCATAATATATGTCACATGTTAATGAAAAAAACTTGCTTATTTTTTTGCTAAAAAATACAAAATTAATGCGTATTCTTCATAGTCCATTAGGAAGGTCATACCTTAAGTACCACTTTAGCAATATATTTAATGGCTTCAGCTGCATGGGTAAAATGATAGATGGCTCAATTTACGCCGGATTGTATGGCTCAATTTAACCCTGCACTAACGGCTTACTATTTAAAACATATTCACATTGTGTTAACCTCAGTAGATAAAATGCACTTTGCTAGCTTTAAAACACAACCATAAACTTCACAAAACTAAATGAAATTGATTCCATAATATAAGATAAGAGGGAATACGTAACAGTTATCAAGTTCATGATTTTTCATTTTTTGTGACAAAATTCGATTTCTCCTTTTCTTGCTTGTTTTCTTAGGCTTCTAGAAACCAATTTGGTGGGTGGTTAGGTCATGTGACTGGACATGTTTTAAGCACGGCTCCTTGGTGGCTTTTCTCCTTCCTAACTGACATAGAGGGGGTGGCTCAACTTCCCCCTATGCTCAACTTACCCCGCCTGCCCCTAATCATAACTGTATTTTTGTAGTTGTATGTAAACATATAAAAGCGTTATTGATTATTGATCTATATGTTAACAAGTGATCGCGGATGTACATAAACGGCGGGTGTGCTATGTTTTTTATGATTTTTTGTAATTAAATATCGATAAAAATGGTATTTTATCGTCAATCAAAATAAAATAATATCATATAACTATCATATTTTGTCAAATATGCCAAGAAAGTATACACAATATGTGCCAATTAAAATATAGACTGACACCCAACTTCTATATTCCACTGAAAAACTATATACATTTTTTCGGCTTAAGATTTTGTAAACGGCACACTTATTTGTTTGTGTCTCCTAGATGATTATTGAGTGTTATGCAATTATTTACATAATCGCATATAATTATCGACATGACAAAACATTATCCGTGTAAAGATGACTACGTCATGGCACACAAATTAGCGTGGACAGTGTTCGCAGTGTCAGATGACGAAAGAAACAATGGACATTTGTTGGTGTTAGATTTCTACTTTACACCAAACTTGTTTATGTTTTAGGCTAAATCAGACAAAACATTATAGCTTTAAAAACGTTCCATTTTGTTTATTAGAGTTAACTGGATTTGATAATTATACTATAATGAGACATATAGACATTCTATTTCATTGTCGTTATGTCGTTACAAGTTCTTTCATACCCACAGTTTTACAAGAGTGCAGCAGGTTAACACAGGAACATTAGAACATTTTTACGCTACTGGTTACTTTAATTGACGGTATAACGAAAATGATGAGTTCACACACAATTTCTGCTTCCATAACCGCCACAAAAGAATAGTCTAAGCTCTGATAACGTTTATTCTTATACATGTATATATAAATGTATATAGAACTGGCAGCGTAACACCGCGGATATGTTTTACTTTTTGGACGGGCCGTACGTTTTTTTGCCTAACCCATTTGTTTTATTTCTTTTATCACGATTAATGCGAACGTTCCTATGGATACATTAATAGAACAATATGATATGATTTAACTAAAAGGAAAAGCTGTACTTACAGGCTCTGGGAACACTAAACCATATGGCAAGTAGGCTTGTTTAAAGTTTCCGGAGCTGTCTTTCTCGAATATGAGAAGGAGGAATGGTCGGTTTGTGGACACTGCTCGGAACTCCACCAATCCAGATTCGTCAACATATTGGTCGGTGTCAGTTACCGCAAAATCTATTTTCTTAAAATACTCGTAGCGAGGAGGCTCACTTTCACCTGTGGGAAGAACACATGCTGAAAATTATACTTTTGTAAATAAAGAATACTAATATATTTTCTCATTTAGTGAGATGTTATTCATGATTTTAATTTCAAGTACAGATGTGAGTTTGCCATGAACGACAAACATGTAAAGGCTGATAAAGGAATATACGCAATTGCAAAATACTACCTCTCATTAATTATGTGAACGCTTACAAATGATATTATCACATATTTCCACGATATTTTATTCGTAAACATAAGAATTCATTATGAAATACCAGAAATTCTTGGTAAATCCTGTCGGTTAATATTAAAGTTGGCATCATCTCCAAGCGTTGTACCGGCAAAATTTGTTGTAATACTGCCAGTAAGGATCTAAAGAACATGTTTAAATAACAATAATATTTATTTTCCATTTTGAAGAATTGCTAGACAATGCTCGAACATTAAACTGACGAAAAGTGTCATAACTCTCCAACATAATTGCTGAAACAAAAGACTTCTTACGAAATAAAAGTATACAAAATTACACGAATAACTTTGTTGCATACTGATCACACCTGTGAATTTTACATACTAGTATCGCAACTTATGATGTGTACAGTTGTTTTTCTTGAACACTGTCTTCTTCTCAATAATATTAACAATAATAATAAAAATTATGTTGATATGAGTTTCTCTCATTCTCATAGTCTTTGAAATATGGCCCACACTACATTAACATGTAGACTGTTGCTTGTGGTGCCGTAAGGCGTGAGGTGACGAGAAAATCGAGACGTTAATGTTGGTAATGCATGGTTCCACAAACTTTAAAGCTCCGCCCACATTTGCTGAAATACATTGGTTATGTGATAAGGTTTATCACAAACAGGATGTACGCTTTCTATTGTATATACTAGGTCAGATTGTCACCTGACAATGTATCCCTAATCCATTGGATTAAAATTGACCATGCACTTTTTTAAATGATCATGATTGACAGTTGTGGAACTGTCCATTACTGTACATAACACATGTCTTACAATGATTTGTGGCTTTCTCTTTTAAACGGTTGGCGAATAATGGTTCGGATGTGCTAGTACGAGATATGCATATATCTAAACTGCTGCTGTATACTTTCATTAGGTGTGGAACGTAGCACGCATAGCATGTTAGCTATATTTCTATATTTTTACACACCTTAATGCCTGCCATGTCTCCTTTGTAAGCGGCAAAATGCAGATCGTATTTCCTGCCTTCGACAGCGTAGAAATACAAACGAATTCCCCACTGATTGACCGCAGGAATTAAAACAGATGAATGGTCAGTCCCCGCACCACCAGCACTCATACCTGTATAGGCATATAAATGAAACAAATTATTTTTTTGCGTCAGACATTTTAAACTTTATTGGAACTGACTATCAATCTTGATTATTTATAAACGGATATTGTCAATTTATTATGCACTCGATTAGATCTTCGTTTATCAAGTGAAAAAAATGAGGCATATTAAAAACCCTTATCACAAGAGACCAGTAACGAATTTAAAAGTACCATTACCCATGATTATTATACCACACACATATAAACATAAAAAAACAAAAACACAATCGATAAGTTTTTGTATTTGAAACCAAGTGACAGGTTTTTCGGTTAGCTTTTAAAAGTATCAAGAACTATAATTTAACGCTCATTATAAGCTTTACTAAATACTGGTAAAAAATTTATAACTTATAAGGTAAATGTGATTAAAGGATGTTTTACTTGAAAGAACAATAATGCGTTTTTCATCATAAGGTCGGTAAATTTTATCATTACATTTGTGGTAAGTAAAATAAGATAATTTTTCAAAATATTCTGTGTTTATACCATTATTAAAGATTTTTTGACTATGAACAGCTCAGTTTTCGTAGGGCGACGAAACCCCGCTTTATTACAGTTTTATTTGATAAGGTTTTTTTACTTTTCTCAGAAACGTTGTTTTGTCAATAGTACCGAATAATCGCTGACATCGACTCACACACGCCAGTATTTATATTTGCGTTCGTCAAAATAATATTTTACCGTCAGAAGTGAAAATATCTTATCTGATTGAGACTAAAAAGAAGAAATAACAATAGTACCAAATGCACCGAACAATGCAACGCGTTCGTCTGATGTTACTTCCCCAAAGCTGACAAAACTTTTAAAGTTTGTTGACCCTGTTGTTGTTACAGAACCGGCCGGAATAGACATACTTATTGTCTGAAAAAGTAAGCAAACTCATTTCTTATCAATGGTGGTGGTATAAAACATTTATTTATTTAACACATTGTCAATAATAAACTTCAGAAAATAAACAATATATAAAGTTGTGCATAAACACTCACCAAAAACTTATCCACCCTTTTAAAAATGTAGTCTTCTCATACATGTTATACCATGTGGTCAGCAAGTGGTCATTAAAAATGGTGGATAAGTATTCAAGGTGTAAATATACGTAATACATAACTTATTTGAGAAAAATATTGCTTCTTGTCACTAAAGCATAAGTCAATGGAAAACACCTACAGAAACAGTAAATTTAAAGTCATTGTTACTAATTTTAGCCTTTTTCAGAATGTACACATTCCTATAATAAATTGTATATCTAGATTGTATAACAACATTAATATTTTATTTCAATATTATAAGAAATATATGTAGATAAATATTTAGTGTACCTAGTTTCTATCTATGCACACGAACACTTCATTTTGTGACGCTACCTAAAGACGGAAAACCTCTGTTTAACACCGTTTTCTGTTTTTAGTGACAGTGACCTTGACCCGATTTGCCCAAAATCCAATCCCAATATATGCTTTCATACAATTTTGCAATATTTGAAGTATTGATCAGCAATTTAAGTTAATTACAACTGACAGGGAACCCTCTATTTGACACCGCCCCACACCCCACACACGCACACCTGCCAAACTCTAATCAACCAGAATTTTGTTAAAACCTGGTTAAAAATAATACATGAAAATAAACAATAGAAAGACCTGTACCTGATCATTCACAGGGTCTGTAACAAGGTACATTGTTCCTCCTATCACACCATTTCCAACAAACGTTACAAAGTTCTTAAGGAGCTTTGAAGTAGGAAGAATCTGTAATGATAAACAGTTAAGGCATGTTTATTTGTTGAAAAATAAATATAAAAAATTGACCTTAACTAGTAGAACTAATTCACTGAATTTTTCAAATCAGTTCATTTGATCATATCATGCATGTTTTATTTCCCCAAAACAACACAATTAGTTTGTTTTTAAATAATAGTTGTGTCATGTTAAACAAGTTATACAAGAAAAACATTGAAACAAAGCATCAAATAATCCAAGAAAAGGTAAAGCCCCAAGGACGCATAGCTTGCATGTCCGAAACAGCAGCCTCGGTCATATTAAAACTATTTATAAATTGACAAAACACAATCCATGATCCCAAAGCACCAAAACACTGCACAATGATGTAAAGACAACGCAAATGTATGTATTATACTAGTAAGTAAAATATTGCAAAACTAAAAAGAAATATTAATGTATTATAAAGATTTAATCGTACATAAGCAGAATGCAAACCGAGGGTATATATATGTTTTTTATTATACCTCATGTGATTTATTTACTATATAGCATATTGTGACGTAAGAGGGCAGTAATTTTTACTGTCTCGTGGCAGTATTGCCCTCGCATGCAATGTTACCCAAACGCGTACGGAAAAGTACAGGAATAAACATGATCTTAGTAGCTGGACGCATAATTTCATTCCCTAGCTGGCAGACGATATTTAAGTGGTCAATTTGATCTGTGTTGAATTTATATTATTATAATGGTTGTTGATCCTGTTAATAAAAGCAATTAAATGTTTCTTTACATTAGATTTTTCCTCAACTGTTTGTTCGGTATAATAAAAAAATAATGACCTCATTGCTGGTGACAGTGCATTTTTGTCAACCCTTAAGCGCCGCGGTCAACAGTGTTTCCTCGGGTTGACAAAATGCACTGTCACCCTCAACGAGGTCATTATTTATTTTATAATAATTTCCAAGATAATTAGTAGTCTGGAAATATTCAGCAGTGTTAACACAAGGCCTATCTCACACAAAACACGGTTAAGCACACGGTTCTCGGTTATACACTGGTTGACTGGTACCAGTATTTGGGCTCCAACTGTACCTTGGTACGAGTAATACTCGAATGTAGCACGAATATGTAGAAATAAAGTACGAAAATACTCGGTCAAACAAGGTTTGTCACGGTTTAAACACGATTTGCAGATGATTTCTATACGATTGTCTTACGGTTCCAAGTACGGTCTTGTACGGTTCTATACTAGTAAACACGATTTTTACTCGATTTACACGACATTTACAGGGTTTACATACGGTCCCACCGACTAGTGTTTGAGTTATGCTCGAATTTACACGTTCGTGTATGTTTTGTATAAATTAGCGCATTTTGATGGCTTGGTTTTATTAATTGTCAACGAAGAAACGCCTATATTATAGTTATAACAAAAGGTTACCTGAGAAATAGGTCAAAGGTCACAGTGGAGCCCCTTTACAAAGAACCACTAGATGATGTTGTAAACTAAGCATCAATGCTTTAGGCCTTTTAAATTTTTACAAGAAGATTTAAGATTGCCTTATATTACTCTATAGAAATCCGATAAACCCCCTGGGCCTCTTTTTACCCTAGTGAACAATCTTTGTAGACGACCACAGATTATTAAACATACTAAATATCAAAGCTCTAAACCTTGTGATTTTTGAGAAAAAGATGTTAAAATATGTTGCTATATAACTCTATGTAAAACTGATGAGCCCCCTTATGAGGCCTCTTTTTAACCCTATGAGCATAATTTTACCAATCTTAGTGGAGGACCACTAGATGATGTTACATATCAAATATCAAAGCTCTAAGCCTAGTGCTTTTTGAGAAGATTTTTTAAATATGTTCCTATCTAACTCTATGTAAAACTGAACAGCCCCCTAATGAGGCCCCGTTTGACCCTAGGGGCAAAATTTGACAATATTTGTGGAGGACAACTAGATGATGTTACATATATACGGGCATTGTAGTTTCGGACAAGACTATTTTGAGAAATTGCATTTTGAAAACATACTTTTTGATCCCGCAACCAATAAAACCCGTTTGAACAATTTTGGTATGGGCCACCCAGGGATAATTCCTGTTGAGTTTGGTCAAATTTTCATAAGCGGTTATTGAGAAAAAGTCGTTCGAAGTTTTTCTTACACAATTTTAAATTGTGACCCCCGCGGTGGGGTCAATTTTGACCCCAGAGACATTATTTGAACAACTTTGGTAGAGAACCTCTAGATTATGTTATATACCAAATATAAAAGCGCTGGGCCTTGTAGTTTCGAACAAGTAGATTTTTGAAAATTGCATTTTGAAAACCTTTTTACCCTGTCACCTACTCATGCAACCAACTGTAACGGTTTTAACATATTTTGTACTGGACCAGCCTGGGATCATTCCTATGAAGTTTGGTCAGAATCGAATTAACGGTTGAGAGGAAAATATGTTTTAGGAAAAATGTTGACGCACGGACGATGGACAACGGGCAATTGACCATCACAAAAGCTCGCCTTGAGCACATTGTGCTCAGGTGAGCTAAAACAATGGCGGATCATGAAAAAACGGATAGACGTTGAGACCGTGTATATCCGAACTAGACCGTGGCTGACCGTACTTGACCATGTATGATTCGTACTTAAACCGTATCGGCCGTATGGCGATCGTTTGAAAATGTATAAGCACACTCGTGGAGTGGACTTCAGCTACGGTTGTTTATACCGTCTCATACGATCTCACACGTTCTCTCACGGTCTTGTACGACCGCTTATACGATCATAAACGGACATGGCATCTGTACCAGGTTTTTAAAGTTTTAAAAACATACACGGCTTTCACGGATACACTCGAATGTCTCGATACCCGAGTAAGGTATTTTCAAGATTTTTTGAGACAGATTCTATGTCTGCATTTTTATACCCGCTTACACATCGTGCAGTATGTTAAGTAGGCTAACTAAATTAACATTGCAAAAGGAATTGCAAAATTTTGGATAAAAAATATAAACACAACAACAACAAAACAAAACATCAATCACAAAAAGCCTTGTCAAAGCCGGGAATTGAACCTGGGACCTGTTGCACCCAAGGCGAATGCGTTACCACAGCGCCACGAGTAAATTGGCATATAATCTTTAAGTATTTAAGATTAGAACAACTATTCAACTCTTTCGACGCAATGGGTTGAAACGTAAATAAACGGGGCCACACATTTTCAACAAATTCATTTTTTTCTGTAATGCATGAAAAGGGTTAGGGTTATGAAAAACTATATTTGGCAGTTTGCTCATATTTACGGGAGTACGTTTCCCTGTTTAAATATGGTTAAAATGTAAGTTCAACAAAAACTTCTCTAATAAGAAAAACAATTATGTAATATGTGCAACAACTGCAATCTAAATGATAAATACAAGCTTACAATTAAACCGCTTTTCCATTATCAAATACATCGGACTTATAAAGTAATTATTGCTTCTTGTCTAAATAATGGCGCTATCAGAACATTGTTGTATAGATCTGTCCTCTTAACCTTGTCATTTAATTACCTGTTCAGCCATGGCTTCGTCTGCCGCGTTACCTCCAGTTTCAGCAAAATCTCTTGTTATGACAACAGCAAATGGATCTGCAACAAAAAGTCATTTTTCATCATATCAAAGAGACATTTTTCTTAAACATGAACAACAATGTTTTAAAAAGATGGTAAGGCGATGGACAAGCGTTCGAGAATAAGAAAGTATGAGTTTATTAATGCCAATTGATTACAAAAAAACTAAAAGTAGTTCTGTGTACTAGTACCTGATGACGATATAAGTATTTCGGAACAAAGGTTATCTCCGCTATTAAGTGTTTCACATCCAAACTCCAGGACATCCCATTCATCAGTTACTTCGTGCGACGCGGGGTTCGCAGGGTTCGCTGTCCCCGCTACATTCTGTTTTATACAAAATGGCATAGTCAGAATATATTTTACAGTAAACTCGACAGTTTCGGTCATCGACAATGCTGGGTTTCCTTTAGAAAAACATATTTGTTGTTTTTCCCCGAATTATTTCGATATTTTAATTATCCAGTCATATGTCCTAATCACTTAGCTTATTTTAACTAGTTGTTGGCTGTCGAAACTTTAATAACTTAAGCCGTGATCACGAAACGCTTGACTGCACCGCTTCCTAGGACAATGATTTTCAAGTATCAGAAAATTGTTTAAATGCCCCGACTTAAACTTTCCATTTGAAGCCATATTTTCAGTAAAACGGTGTTAATATTATACAGATTTGTAGTTAATTTACCACTGATCAATATTAATTCCCTCCCCCAACTTTGTTTTGACACACTTGCTGATAATTTGACCTAGTTCTCGTACGCCAATTCATGGTCAGCTGTAGGGACTGTCCCAAAAGTATGGATGTTTAGTAAAAGCAAATCTGTTACATGTATTACACCATTTACAATGTTTCTTTCAGATGTGGTGTGATATTGTTTTAAAAACTACAGAATCAAGTAGTGTTTTAAATAATTCTATATTGCATTTCTTTATTTATTTTGTTTTGCTTGTGTTATGGTTTAGTTCTATTTTGCATGTTTTATTTTGAAGCAAAAGTGTGTTATAAATGTATTGCTGTTTTGCTTGATTATATTACATTGTTAATTACCTCTGATAACAAAAAATAAACATTGGTCTCGTGACCCGGAAATGGCAAATGTGACCCACAACTGTTAAATTTACAGCATGCAGTTGGATACTTAAATGATGGAATTTCAAATTTAAAGAATTCCTGAATTTTATTAAAGTTTCTTCAATAAAACATATAAACATAAACATATTAACAAAGTTTCATTGCAAAAACTAGTTAGAAATAAAATAAATCAAGTTACTGTATAAACAAGTATATAAAGTATTTTATAAAATATACACAAATATTAAAAATGGAAAAAAATGAAAGTAATGATGCAAATGATATATTTTAAGAAAACGCTTACAATTGGGTTCGTAAGGTCGTTTTTATTTATAGTATAAGTTATTGAACCAGTGTCCTTCAAGGAAATAAGCGTCACGATTACATCCGCCGCAGCTGAAAAAAAAACACAAAAAACAAATTATGACATCGGAAATAACCCAAAACTATTTCCCTTGTTTCATATGGTTGTTGTGTAGTTGGTTAAATAAAAAAATACACTAATTAAATAATGTTAAACATGAGAAAATACTTGTATTTTAACAAATAAGACACAACTGAAAAAGACGAGAAAAAAATGACTATTTAAAAAGCCACATTCAGCACAATTGGTATGGTGTAGTTCTATGTCATTTCGGACAACAGTTCTCTGGTTTTTTTCCATTCATGTGATGTTGTTCTATGGATATATTGATCAACAGTTAACTGCTTTTCAAACTGTGTGATGTATTGATGTCATTGATACGTCATCGATCATATCGATATATTAGAAAAAATAATTAGAGTTTTCTTTTAAAACATATTTGAATGCACGTGTATATTTATGCTTACATTATGTTTCTTCATATAAATATACACTTGCTTTTAACAACATGCTAGTAAAAAGCTTGATAAATGATGTACCTGTTTCCATGAATTACTTTGAAACAGTTTTAAAGCATAAGTACGTTTCTTTTTGTTCTTGTTGTTTGTTACTTTAAGTTTTAAGACATTATTTGTAATTAAAATTGTAATTCTTTGTACATTCCTATATTATTTAGTGTACAGCAAAGATCATGACTGAGTATATGGTAATGAAGATGTAGACATGTCATCTGAATTAATACAATGTAACATACAGAAGAAGTATAATCAATTAAAACAAATACACTTTTACTTTATAGTGGACACAAACAGATAATTAAATGATGTGAAATAAACAGACTATCAAACAGTACCGGTATTTAAGGCATATTATTTGCACGTAGTCTCATGCTGTAGCTTACATGCTACAGTTCTGGTGTTTAAGATTTACATTGTAAAGGAATTCACACCAGGGCATGTGTATGTGAAGAATAAGTATAGTGTGTTTACTTTAAGAAGGAGATACAAAGCTAAATGCCCAAAGCAGCCCAAAATAGTTAATTTTAATTTTAATTCCAGGGTCATTGTTTAAACACTTTTGGTATATAGCCTATAGATGTTGTTACATGTATATACCAACTATAAAAACTCTGGGCATTGTGGCTTAAGACAATTACTTTTTTAAATTGCATTTTGCAAACATAATCTCTGACCCCGTGACCTTCTTTTGGAACCGACTAGAACAATTTTATAAAATTCTGTTAAATTGCACTAGCGGATCCAGGGGGGCACCGAAACGCTCAATTTCCTGAATTTTACTTCGCTCGCTTCGCTGGCGACTCATATTTATACCCAGTTTTTTTTACAGAAACATGGCCAAAACATGGTAAAAAATAACTTAAAAAAATAACTCTTTCAATAATTTGCTACCCCCGCCAGACCCCCCCCCTCGTTTCAAAAGTCCACGCCACCCCTAAGGTCAAATCCTGGATCCGCCACTGAATTTTTTCAAGCGATTTCGGAGAAGAAGTCATTTGAAGAAACCCCTATACATGTATAATTCAATGTTAACCGGACCCCTAATGCATTCCAGTTTTACCCCAGGGACATACTATGTGCCCATGTTAGCTAAACAGTGTAATTCCAAAATACTAATCGTATAGACACCAGACATCATTGTAAATTGACATCAACATGTTATTTTGTACAGAAATTAAAATGATTTTTCGTAATCATTTGAGTTTAATCAAATACCAGTATTAGTTTAAATAACATTTCTAAGAAAACTACTTTCTGGGGCAAAATCTAACTATGTACACTCATTGCATAAAAACATGTTAGTATATACAATATTTCCTGAGATATTAGTTTCCCCTTAATACTCGTATATGCATTTTTTCCATAAGCAAATGACTCTGAATTGGCCAATGGATTAGCCTGCTGATTCCACCATTCGCTGTGCATTAAACTAAAAGAAGCATACATAAACAACTTCTAGAAAATTTCTAATGTAACGTTAAATCCAAAACCACTTTTAACCGGATGTTGCTTACCGTCAATCATTGGAATTGTGTAAGAGTAGGGGTCTCCCAAACTCGTTACGATTGCGTCAACAGGAAGAACGACAAAGGAACTTTCATAACTTGTGTGGACTGTTATCAGACGAACGCCAATTTCAGAGTGCAGTGCTTCTATCTTGATCCGCTTTTGCGCCTCCTTCCAGTCTGCATACGATCCTGCTGTTTGTGTCGCATACTCGATTGGTATTCGCATTCTGACCTGCCAAAGAGGAAATGTGAATGGTTGGTTTATTCAATTATCCATTTTAGTGAAAAGAGGTGTGAATGCTGGAAAAAAGCTAGATCACTTTCACCTGGATATGATCTATAGAAATAAAAGTGTAGAACGAGAGATCAAGCAAAAAGGTTTTCGTTTTATGATATACGTTTTAGTATATAATTCAGCCGTCAATCTAATTGCAAAGATAAGTTTCTGAAAAAAAAGAAAAGATTTTACCTTAAAAAGAAAAACAATACAGTTGTGGGCACGTTCTGCGTGCTTAGGCACTTGTCAGACATTTTGTTTAATAACGCTTAACATTAGAACGTACACAGGAAAACAACACTACTTTAGTTTTCATTATAACGTGTAATATTTTTCAAAAACATTTAAATATTACATGTATAGATAACAAAATGGACATAATATTTATTATGAGGCATGCAGTCACAGACTACAATGTTTAATTACCGCTCCGTCTCGCTTGACTTTTGCTGTGTATGTAAAGTCCGAGCCCGCTAGTTCCCCAGTCACCTTGACCTCTGTCCCCAGGCCCGGGGTAATCAGTTCGATCCACAGTTCGCTCGAAGATGCGCTCGAAGGTGGCACGGGTCCAAATGCAGTGTAGAATAGTTGACCGAGGTTATCGCCAACTAGACAAAATAGGGACTCAATTGCTTTACTAAGAGAAAAGAAACTGTAATGTTCTGATT
>Ga0224511_10001449_pt1 | contig 14372 bp, 7 predicted proteins | sample SF_May12_sed_USG_2_FD_169988 | JGI IMG/M metagenome (GOLD analysis project Ga0224511, IMG submission 169988) | Sediment microbial communities from San Francisco Bay, California, United States - SF_May12_sed_USGS_8_1 | ecosystem: Environmental > Aquatic > Marine > Sediment | place: USA...
TATCTGGTTTTTTCACAGGGTGAGCTCCGCACAGAGCACAGGAAGGGGGTATATTTTTGACATACCAGTATAGGCAATAGGGCACACCTGGAAGCATCTATTAGATTGGTGAAGAATTAACCCTGTGTGCAGTAAGCAGTCATCTCTCACACAGTCACACCAGACAAGACAACTATCACCTGTTGCAGGCTGTCAGCCCCTTGCAGCCTGCATGTGCATAGGTGATTTTTTTATCTAGGATGTTTGTCCATTAGTTATATTCCGGAACTTTTCAGATTCTATAAGATTGAATAGGGCAGATTTTGTAAACAGAACGCAAAATTTTCTTATCACACGAGATAGACAGAGAGCAAACAATTGCTACCAGTGTCAACCGCTGTGGTTAATGTACAGATACTGTGTTTGGACATTATCAGCATGAAGGTTGATTGCGTGATGGGGAGAAAAACGTAGCGGAGTAGATAGTACATTGCATTAAGATGACAGATATATGCAGTTCGGTAGCTAATTATTTACAACAATGTTAAGACATCGTGGATGATGAAGCAGCACACAGCCATCTACTGTACAAATGGCAAAGTTGACAATGGCATGCTGGGTGATAAATAAAGGATTTGTGCCGTGGCAGAGGAATCTGACATAGAATACATGTTTGTTGTCCTCATACTATGGTCTAGACTCTAGGTGTATATGTACAGCAGTGACTGAACAATCGGCACTCTCGACTGCGAGAATTTATAATAAAGTGAATATGATAGCTCAATGGAATAGCTCACTGTCTGTCCTCCCTGTGTCCCGGGTTCAATTCCCAGCTACGGCGGTGTATTTCAAGTGATTTTTCCCTGGCTGATCACACTCTGCCAACCCGTCCTGAGCCAGCGTGGCAGAAAATGGCTCAATATGTCCTCTCAATGACACCACACAACCTGTAGACAGCGAGGAGGAAGGCTGAAGTTCAACCATCCAACGGTACAGAGATATGCCGCGCGAATCATCTTACCACACATTGACTCTTATACAAGCAGACTAGAGGTGCTAGACCTAACAACGCTTGAAAATTCTATCACAAAGCTCACAGCAAATCACTTTAGTAAAATTGTAACAAACAGCAATTACAATATAGCTACATGGTTTTTTTTACCCAAGAGACAGTCCAGTAATAGACACAGTAAAAGGCTGAACAATAATTTTATAAGAGCTTTAGTAAGAACTTCACTACGTGCCAAATCATTTTTATAAGTAATTTATAATACGTTTTATACTTATGTTACCAAGACGGCTATGTCCACTCTCCTGTCCAATTAACTAATATGTCAGCGCATAAGAACGCTAAATTTTGTGCGAACTATATCAATAGTTGGTATTGGTAGACGCAGAGTTGAGGTCAGCTTGTATATCATCAATGGCATCACTTACCCAATGCTCTTTTTCAGAGTGGTCCACCGTTTACCCAATAGAGTTTGATTTGATTTGATAGTTTTATTTTACATGGGTAGCTTAAATAAGACTAGAAGTCTTTTTACATTAAGGTCCATGAAGCAATGAAAGCATTAGTCAAAGACAATTGGACCGGTACACAGAATCCATTCGACAGTCCTGGTCAGCATTGAAAAAATCTATATCTTGGGTATTGGGTAATTTTGTAACCGAGACTTGAAATCATATAAAGTTTTTGCATTTAAAAGGTCTTGATTAAAAGTGTTCCAAAGTCTAGGTGCTGCGACACTGAAAGCTAAATCTCCAGTCCGATCGAGTGTCCTGGGAACGTCAAGAGAGTTTTTCATATTTGATCTCATTCTATTAGCTGATGTTGAGGCGGATGTTGGTACTCTGCTAATAGGCCTCCTTCATGTAGATGCTCGACGAGGGAGAGATCATTAAGTGGCCCACAACTCGAACGCGCTACTCACTACACTATTGCTGCGTGCCTAAAATCATAAATACGTTATCTTATTGGTTGAGCCGGTGTTGTTTCTGTCTGAAGAAATGATAATCCTGATAGAAAAGATGTGGTATTGAAAGTCATGGAAGACAAATATGGAAATATTATGAAGGATCTTTGGTACAAGCAAGAAAAAGATGTACCAGTAACTGTCGGCCAGAATCTCAGTGTTGTAAGATCGCTGAATGATGACGCAAAGGGTGTACGGAAGAAAGGTAAGTAATATGATAGGTGATTTAAAACTATCCGATGCCTATAGTTCAGTCAGAGGTCAAATCTGCTGGTCACCATGACTATGGGCTAGTTGGAGCAAGGTGAATGACGACGTGAATGCGAGGGTTAGATATTCTACTTTGCAGGAGCTCTCATCATGCATTTTAAACTCACTAAGCCCCCTATGCGAGTAACATTAAAAATCTCTCCCTGACAGGTCTGCATGACATGACGCAGGAGAAAAAAGAAACGAATGGTAGGGATGCAGATAAAGATCACGATAGGTAATCACTGCGAGGTGACACAACAGAGCCTATGATGAATTTAGTTCTCCGTTTCCATATCCCATTTAGTAGGCGGAGTTTATCCTTACTGGACTTTGCAGGGCTCTGCAATGCTACTGAAACAACTCACGATACCACATTTGGAGTGTCATCTCAATGGAAGACAGTTTGCAGTGAGACTTTTGATTCACCAGATGCAGGAAAGTCACTGTTCATACAACCTGAAACCGCATCGGGAAGAAAAAAAAACTGAATGCCTGTTCATTATATAGTTTCAGTGCTGTTTATTTTAATGCTGGTTAAATTACACCTTTTTAACTACTCCACTCCTAGATTTTTGGATATATCTGCATGTGAAGGTGTTGCTATACTTGCATCAGATTATAGTAAGACTCAATTTGCAAGATATCGCTTCGCTATCTCAGTCTGCCTAAACTACATATCCAGGCAACCATGCAATAAGTTAAACCTTATGACCTGTCTGTAATTTAAGGTTTTGTTGGTTGTATCCAACTGCTGTCAGCCTGTCAATACTTAGTTTGGTTTACCAATTACCGATTGCAGCAATGCACTTGTTATGGTAGTCTACATTTCTAGTCTGGACCGTAGTTGATTAAGTATTATGCTTATCTGTCTATATCTCTCCTGGTTTTGAGTAATTTCTTTTGTAGCTAAGAGCATGATTATGTTGATGGATACAAACCTTAAGACCATTCAGTTAATGGATGAATGGATCATTAGATGATAACCAAGAAATATGAGTGCTACGCGCAGAGATTACCTGAAGCAAAATTTAAAAACCATATTTTAAATCAATTCACTCTTCATAATATCTGCATTCAGTCTTATTGGATGTTTGAAAGAATCAGAGGGCCTAAGAAAGCTCATACAGCTTTCAATTCCTCTACCCATAAGCAGGAATGTGACTGGTGAAACTCGACAGAACTATGCTAAATATGAATGAAGTAAAAGCAATCGATATCAGATTGCAAGCTCCATTCTAAGCGATTATTGCAGGTACGGTTATCTAGGTATGGTTGCGATATGAAAATTTCATTGAATTTTGATTTTGTGATTTAGCAGGTTACCTGGTTATTAGTTTATTTTTGGAATTCGTTATTTTACAGGCGCTTCTGCCACAGGCAAAACATCCATAGTTCAACACATCTTACAACATCGAGCAGAATTGATAACTCCAGAAGTTTACGAAGTGACATATTGCTATGACATTTATCAGTCTCGTTTCAAGGAAATGTCTGGAGTAGATAGATGGCATAATGGCCACAGCATCTGAATCAAATCAAATTCGAGAGTTATTTACCCGGACCGGTCATCACAGACATATTTCCTGTCTGTATCTCGTTCAAAATGCATTTAATAAAGGGAAGTTTCACAGAGAGGTGTCCATTAATACGAATCATTTCATTTTGACCAAAAATGTTCGAGATCAGACAATAACCATATCATTGGCTAGACAGATGTTTCCATCGAAGCCAGGGTATCTCATTGAGGCATATAATGATGTCACAACAGGAAAATTTGGACATCTTTTGATTGATTTGAAACCACAGACAGATGATCGATATCGACAAGCCGAGAAATCAACGCAAACACCAGCAGCTCTGTATTAATTTCCTATCTCGAGGCCAATTCTGGTGTGTTAACGGTCTGAAAAGTACGTCACCGAGGGCTCTAATTATGCGCATTGGATGGGGCTATATCTGTCAGTATTGATATTATATTGAGCTATTTCACCCAGTTCATTATTGACCCGCTGCTACCTGACCATTACCAAAGTTTTCGGAATTTAAAAACATTATGATGTTTGATCTTGAGAGTGGATACTACAGGTGCTGGAGAGTATTCACTTCTCGTCAGTGCCAAGCTTGAGAAAAAGATTCATCTACACTATGATGAGATATTGAATTGAGTATTGATGACAATGGATAGTATGGAAGATGGGTATATTGGAATAGCTTTCAGCATGAACGTAGGCAATATAATTGGATTCAGCTGCTGATATAGCTGAATGTCAGACAGCATGTTTATACGAATATCATATCGTCGAGAATCAGCTAGTTGGAGATTCACATGTTCCCTTGCTCATGATTGTTCCACGACAGATACCGCACAGACCCGCAGAAAATGTATGGGTTTCATTCAAGAATGTACAATATGTGCCAGTGATAAACTCGCTAAGCGATGTTATAGAAATCAATATAAGGCATGATGATGGACACCCCGTATCATTTGACAGTGGAAAGGTTATATTGACACTTTACTTCAAACCAACACCATGACCGTATAATTTGGAGTCTTCCGCATCAAGTTTCAGACAGTATTATGAAAATCAAATGGGGGGAGCTCTTCCAGCATACGTTGGATCGACAATGAATTTGCAGAGGGGAATGGGAATTGGGAGTGTCTTTCTAAGTGCACTCAAAGGCATCACCCCACTGCTAAAATCGGTGAAGATAATCTTGGTACGGGAATCAGCGTAACCAAAGATGCGTTGAATGAAAAAGACTTGAAAACTTCAGCGAGAGATAATTTTAAAACAACTGGAGCCAATCTGATTGGTAAGCTGTGTGACGCAATTAGCTCTCCCGCTCTCCTTGCTGGGTAGAGACTATTAGAGATAGTGGAGCCGCTGGAAGGATAACTCCACCAACTCAGTGTACTTGAGCCAGGAACTGGAACACATTAGTTTATTGGCATTTTTTGAAGTAGTATGACTCTTTTCTGTTGTTGATAATGTCGCTAAGAGAGCCGGGTAATTCGCAGCCAATTCATTCAGTTTGATCCATCAACTTTCCATCACTCTAATGGACTGCGCCTATCTGCTGGATGCTCGGCTGACAACAGCCCTGTAAGGTAAGCTTTGTGAAGGCCATAGTTTCAGCTGCTCCCTGACTCACATCAGACCTTGCCCTCACCACTGTCAGTGGTTTCCTATGCCTGTTTTCTTTAGTAGGTTGCTTTTTCCATATTTCCAGTCTCATCCTCGACATCACATCATAAGGAGAGCTTCAAGAGGATTAACAAATGATCCCAAACTGGCTGACAATCAGCTGGAGGCGGGCGCTTTAAATTTTTAAACCGATTGTACAAAACAGCGACGAGCTTCACAATCATGTTCAACAAACACGAAATTATTTCTGTCTTGCGGTAATGGTGGTCAGCATACTGGCCTTGTTTTAACCGATTTAGCTGCCTGCAGCTAGGATATCTGCTCATGTCCAGGCATATAGGTACAGGAACTCCATCTTGACAGTTTTCCAGTATGTTCGAGTGAGAGTCTAAAAGGGAACCGATCAATAGAAATCACTCCCAATTAGTCCGCTAGGTTTTAGTCAACACTCTTATTCATTGGGCCACCCAAATGAGTCAAACCATGAGTTACCCATGTTATTGTAACTCAGATTTGAGCTATACCATTACCAAGTCGAAGTCCAAGGCCACACAAATATGAAAAGGTGTGGAAAGATTCGCTGACTAAATGAGTTGGTGGGCGAGCCACTAAGTGGCTGACTGAATCAGTGAGTGACTCGCTGACTCCGTCAGTCCGTGGCCATGGGTCAACCTCACTCGAAGGCAGGCATTTTCGTAACACCCACAGGATACGGGTACATAGTTTCTCATTACCCGGCTTTTACGTCTCTGGTCCCAGCAGTAGGTAGGTCAGATGTAGCGAGTGTAGCTATCTACCTTTCTATTCTACCGACACTCCTGTCCAAATGCCTTAATTTCTTCATAGCGCTATCACGCCCGCTAACAGGCACGGCGAAAACGCGGGTATCTAATAGAGGATTTACAGCAGTTGCTTGTAGGGACTACTTCTACTGGTTCATAGGTGGAATTGACAATACACGAATTTAAATCTGTAATTTTATGGCTATTGTTGTCGTATCCAGATTATTTCCCAGCCTGTTATCATAAACAATGCTTACGCGTGACGCCATCGTGTATATAAAATGGGTACTTTTCATCGGAAATATGTTCCTTTGGGTAAGAACCTACAATTTGCTTAGTTATTTACTACTGAAAGTGAAACTCGACTAGCGCTGTGACTGACTCATTCGCGAGTCACTGACTAAGTCAGACTCAGTGGAGTGAGTGAGTGAGTCACTGTCCGTGAGTAAGTCATACTCACTACTCTGTTTTAGTCATTCACTTGGGAGTTGGTGATTAACGGTAGGTATCACTCTTTCATTCAAACAGGAATCCAACAGCAACAAAGTTTCAAACGGTCCAGTGACTGGTGAATATTATATATTGTGATAAATTCAGACTCTAACTCTAAGTCTAATACTACTGCCATTTTTTATTGAAATCAGACAACACAACCTTGTCATAGTACACATAGTGACATACCAATGAGTGAGTGACTCACTCAAACTCGAGACCCTATGAGTATGTCTATCTCATCTGTATAGCTTAGGTAAGGTTAGTCACTTAGTGAGTCAAGAAATTGGTGAACCCCTTCAAACTTAGATCAAGAAGCTTTGTGTAGCTATTTTCTGTGTCAGCCTACATCCTTCTAATTGGCAACTGACGTGATTTTTATTGTAGTTGGTCGGGATTGGTGTCTTAGTCTTTGCCATGTGGCTTTTCTTTGACACCGGGAATGCCGACGCCCCTGAAAAATTGGATCAACACTTGCGATATCTTTCTAGTGACCTCAATTATTATTACGCTGCCGTCTACTTGTTGATTGGTGCTGGATTGATCATCCTCTTGACCGGTTTCTTTGGCTGGCTCGGTGCTTACATGGAATCACCCTGCATGCTGACAACGGTAAAATCATTAGGTGGCTTTAATCTTCTGACAAGGTTCTGATGGAATGAGATCATTTCGGTTACATGGATAACACGGAGGTTAAGCTGCGAATGGTATGCCAAAACGGTTTACTCTAACCGTTGGCCCAATGTAACCGTTAACGAGAGGTTAAGATGCCAAGTTCCAGCGTAACGATCAACAAAACTCTGATAAATGATGCGAATCCAGCTGCTACAAGTATCAAACTGGGGTCACGTCTCGTTTTCGCACATTTACTGTAGTTACTACATTTAAGAGCCCAGAGAATTCCATGATAGAGCCCTACGAAGAAAACTACCACAGCACTAGTACTTAAAACGATCGTTAGGAAACTCGATTTACAGACTTATTTTTATAATGGGGTTTGTGCCACCCCAGACACTGCTATCATAATTAATAAACCCGGATGTGTTCCCTAAGGCTTCAAACAGGACGTCCAGGTAGGCTTCACTGTGGTCCATGGCGAATAGAACAAGGTAACAGTAATGGGAGCTGTAACAGCTTAGAGAATCTTACTGGCTTCGCTAACGGTTAGGAGTCGTCTGGAAAATTCTTTTTTTTTTCACCTGACGCGCATATCTCAGTTGCGGATATCGCGCGGAAATGTAATTGTTGCCGGTAATCGTTTGCATCTTAACCTCTCTATCATCTTTTAGTCACACATATGTTTCTGGGTGGTTCATAATGTGCCCCAAATAGTAGATTTCCGCCCAAACAGCCTGACACTGCCCCCGCGCATCGGGCATGCTGAGTCCCTCGCTGCCTGATGAAACTGGCTATATAGGTGGCAAGTGCACAATCTACACCTATTTCGAGGTCGGAACCCAACAGTCTAGTCCACCATCCATGATCTACTTCATGGACACATGCAACGCAACCACTTCCGCAGAGCCCTGCGCAGAGCCCTGCGCAGTTGGTGCTCACAATCTAGTCCCACCGGAGGGACTGATTGAGTTAGTTTTATAGATGTACATACGTTTATAAATCTGTGGTTTGTTTTGCGAGGGCAATGCCTGCGCATTTTATACACATATTGATTACGTTGTTTGTGTTGTAGTATTCTGTGATAATGGGAGTAATATTAACCAGCCATCTAGTAGCTGCATCCCTGGGTTATGCTTATCGATATGAGGTAAGAGAACACTTGTGTTAACGCTTTCTCTTTAGGTCTCATTTTTGAGGCATGTACAGATAACGAAACTACAACAAACTGGTTCTTTTATCTTAGTCTGGACATTGTGGTCAGCATTCTCCCTATTGTCCTCCAAAATCGTAATTTAATTTGTCATCTGGGGAAGTGGCTGGAAGAGACCCAACTTGTACCAGCAATGGCCTAACTGGGGTGGGCTGCCATCCCTCTTCCTCACTGCCCTCTTCTTCCCAGCTCCGAAGAGAACCAGAGACCCATTCCTCGCTGAGTGAACAGAAAAGTTTTGAAAACTCCCGTGTACACTCTGTCCTGAACACTGGACCTTCAACGCCTCCCGTTTCAGTAATAATGACCTCTCATCCTTCTGAAGATTCAAAGAGGAGTCGCTACAGGAATACAGACTGTGGTAAGAGAGCAGTATGGAGATATCACGGACTACTATCGTGAAACTGAAGTCATTAATTATCTACAGAAAAGGGTTAGCATTATTCTATATATCTATTGGATAGTCGCATAGCTCAGTGTTAAAGCACTGGGGTCGCTCACTATGAGGCGGAACACTTATATTAACCCACTCGTGGTGCTTCATGGTAAGCGATAGCTGGTGAAAATAGCAATTATCTAGCCCATAAGCCTCACCAAACCATGAATACTGTTATACAACAAAGAATCTTTCTGTTTATGGACCTATAATGTATGCTGCAAACACGGACAGGGCTTTGCGGTATATTTTAGTTTAACTGCTGTGGTGGTGTAGAGTATGAAGACTGGGCTAGCTCCAGATGGAAGGAGAGACCAGAATACCAAATTGATGAAGTAGTTCCAGCGTCATGCTGTTATGGCTCAAGCGGACTAGATGTTGTCTGTCCCACGTATTCAGCCATTCTTGGCGGAAGAAATCCCTACCTGCATCAAACAGTAAGTAGGCTTTTTTATACACACTTTGTTAGCCTGATGAAAATGGCCATAGCTCTTTAGAGAGATACTTAATTCCAGACTGAAAAACATATTAGGCGTTTTCAGACAAGCTAACATTTGTTGCGCATTGCCCTGGTACTAATGCAACGCACTAGCAACGCGCTGTACTACCCGAACATACGCGGTAGAATTTTCTGCTTGATTGGACAAGTCGCTCGAACATTTTAGGACGGGGCCATTCGAGGCTAATTGTGCAATGGTGAGAAAAATATATTGACTGGTCATCATGGTTGTTCGGACAGACTAACGCGTTGGACTTTCGCTTTTTATTTAGTTGCCAACGCGAATTTTCGCATTCGCAAGATTTCAGTCTACTTGGTTAATGCGCGGGCCACTCGAATTAACATAAAGACAGAGTCCTCTTTTACCCAACGCGTGAGAGCTACGTTAGCTTTCCCGAACATGCCTATTGCTAGCACCATCAGGCTTTATATACATGGAAAGCATGATAGCATAACGGTATCATAATAAATAAAAGGCTGTCTTATAGCCCCAAAGGGCGCCGGGAAGTGGTTGTTAATGAGCCAACTTGTTCCTGGTGATAATGTAACAGAGGTGGGGTGCCACTCCTCAACGCCTTTCACCTTCCCAGCTCTGGAGACTCAGGTACCCATTTACCCATTCCACACCAGTGGCGAACACAAACGCTCTAACCACTCGACCACAGTGCCTCTCCCAAGTGTATTGTACCACTGGTATAATAGTCCTAGCTTATAGCCTAGTACTTACAGCTGAAAACATTCTAAAAGACACAATGATCGCCCCATTTCCAACACTCTCACTGGATGTCACTTTGAAAAACAATGTATTGGTAGGCAAAAGCACGCGTGTTTAGTTAGCTTCAGACGGCTGGGCGTTGAACTTTGACACTTCGCCCACTGCTTGGCAGATATTTGGCTTCGTATGGCTTCATACCAATCTAGTCTGATTCAGTGTGATCTAGTGACAGCCCGTTACCAACCCAACATGACCCAGTGATGATTTGAAGCCATCTTCAATGTTTTCTATGAGCTTTTTGACTTGGTCTCCCGTGCATCGGTTGGCTCGGAAGCCAGCCTGAGAGTTCGGTAGTTGGGACTCTGATATGGGTGTCAGTCTGTAAAAGATCAGGCGTTTGAGCAATTTGTAGGTGACAGAAAGGGGAGCTCTTGGTGAGTAGCTTACTGAGTTTGATGGTCCTTTGGTCAGCCAGTGTGAATCATCTATGGCGGTTTGATGTCATCCAGTGTGATGACGTTTTGGCGAAACTGAGCAATGGCTTTTCAATAAAACCTGACAGATCGGCCTTGTCCTAGCATCAAAACTCGAAATGTGCCTTTCCTTTATCTCTATAAGCGGTGAATTCTATAGTCACCTTCCACACGCCCCTAGAGGAGGATAAGACCTTTTTATTGCGTGGATACCCCTATTAAGGTCGAGTCTTGTTTTCAATACGGGTACCTAGTTCAGTAAATTAGACACTGGAGTGTGACCGTACAAGTCAAACAAGTGTATCGCATCATCATTACATTTCAGGGATGTGGAACTAAAATCAAGAGACGATTCTCCGATTACATAATTGGTATTACAGCCGGTGGCTTAACAATGGCTTTTCTGGAGGTAAGCCTGGGAAAGATGTTAGCCCTGTGCCCCTGGTAGTGCGGAACACGCATGGTTACTATGGCTATAGTTTGCTGAGTGACGCACTGGACTTATGACCACGGGTTTTCTGGGTCACTTCCTGGTTGTTTCATTGTATTTTCACCCTCATCAGATTGGGCCGACTCTTAGAGTGAGCGCAGAACGCCTTCAGACGGTGTGCCCTTGGTAATATTGTTTCAAAAGACTCGGTGGGCCAATCTATTGTGTAAAAAATGTCAACAGATGCGAAAGAGTTATTCAACACCCTATAATGTGTACAGCATTGTCATTACAGGTTTGCTCTCTAACCGCTATTTCTCCTTACGGCCAATGGCTAAGGAATAACCTTTGTTTTCAAATGTGGATTCATGTCGTGGATTCGACCAAGTTCTTTTTTGTTGCAGTTCCTTGCAATATTACTGTCCGTCATAATGGTGAAGAAGTTACGAGAAGAGGACAAGGCTATTTACTGAGTTAGCTCCCCGGGTTAACCAATGATTGACACACATTTACTGGAAGTACATGGGCTTTAGAATTATCTTCTATTGACAGTATATCTGCATGAGTGGGCAACTCCTGTTAACCACTTACTCCTTGCATTCCAGTTTTACGTACATTTGTTTGGTGACCGTGAAACAAAACCCAAAGTCTAGTTCAATATGCCATTAACACCGTTCATCACGGTGATACACAGATTTTTATTCGTGTTATTTTTGTAATTTGTACCATACCTTTTGTACAGAATCGTTTTGTAGTTGAAGGCAAAAATGTATTTGTATTTATTTTATTGTATCCGCATTCATAGAACATGAAAAAGCTGAATAATATAATTATAAACTCTGCTTGTGATAACACAGACCCAGCATAGACCAGACACCATCATTCAGATTCTAAACTCTCCAAAGCATTCTAATAGCTTCGCACAGACCCACGTCGGTGTAGTTGAAGTGAAGTAAACAGGCGAGGGCAGTAATAGACAAAACGTATGGCATGAGTTTACCAAAAGTGGTCAGGAACGGATACCTCCTTTCTCCAGTCTCTGACGGGTAGCCATGCACATAGTCAGCGAATATACCCGCGATCCCCCTGCAACACGCGGAGAAAAGAGGTTCATCACAAGCGTGTTTTAAATCAAGTGAGCATGACACGGCAGACGTCATGTCTAGGCGAGGTCTGGTATTCATATAACAATGCAAGAGGTCATACCGACCTAGTGTGAAGCTCAACTTGTTTAAAATTTGCTCCAATTGTAAGTTTGTAGTGTATTGCACCGAAAGCGTCTTTGTGTCGGGTAAAGAGAGTACAGTGCTCAATATTGGCTGTTGAGATGCGTCGGTCGGTAGATGTGAACCCGACCGCCAATCCAACCGGCATAAAGATAACATACCAGTGAGCATGAAGTACCAATGAGGTGGAGAGGAGGGCATCCATAGCGGGTCCCTGCACAAAGAATGCTGCTGGTATAACACCCAGCAGAGCAGCGGCGGCAGCGCGCTCGGCTAGCCAATGTGGTCCATGACTGGCTCCGGCTGCAATCATACATGTATATGATAATAGGCTATTATCAGGCTTCACTCCATTCACTATAGAGGTTTATGGGTTCATGGAGTCAACAGGGTTGGTCCATTATCAAATTCGAATGGAGACGTGCCATTCAAAAGGTTTCACATGTAGGTATCATGGTAGCACTTGAGAGCTAGATGAAAACTCTATGGGTAGCATGTACTGAGTAGATAAGTTAGCCTAGTTTAATTTTCCCATCATCTGCGGCGGCATCAGCCTCGGTAGATAACACTGCGGCAGCATCAGCAGATAGCAGAGAAAAATATAGAGTGTAGATAGGGTAAGCATTACTCCTCAGCCAGCCGCCTAGATAGTTAGTTATACAAGGGTAATTTCTATCAACAAAAGCGAAAAATTGTATAGGCGTAATATTACTAGAGATTTAGGAACAAAAAAGCGTTTACCCAAAACCTATTTTACGGGTAGACCATTTTCTTTCAGTAAAACGGTGACAGCTGAAGAGACATTCCAAAGGTCGACAAGTCGCGACTGGCTTTCTGGCTTTCGATTTAGTGGACAGCGAGCGAGTGAAATCAAGAAAATCACTTCATGCTATGCACTTTAAAGCTTTCTAACGTGTCTTTGCGTTCTGGGCTTTAGATCGCGTTAGTAACAGCGCGGACCATTGGGAATGAGAAAAGTTGCTTGGATGAGCGTATATGAAAAAGTCAAAGCTATAGTGTTACGCCTCTAACATCTTCTATCTGGAGTTTGTAAGTCGACCAAGAAAACTGTGTATTGGTGTAACTTTTTATGGCCTGAAATTCAATTTTACTTTGAAAAAAGGGTCAGAAAGCAACAAAAAGATCACATACTTTCAATAGCGCGATTGGAACCTTAGACTATGTAGGTTAATTTACATGAGTAGTGAGAATGGATGTGGTTGGTAAAAGATTGTTACTGAAAAAAGGAACGTTTCTGCGCATACACAGCTTCGACCATTGGTTTAAAAATTAAAAAAACTCAAGCGGTCAAGTTAAGGCGAGCTTATAGATGAGCCATTTGGGTTGTCCAGCTGCGATGAATGGGTCTATGTCCCAGGTAAAAATTGGGAGCACAGCGGGAAGGCGAGGCCTTTTCCTGCACGCTTTCCTATGTTTAACAAAGTGTTTTCTTAGCAGTAAATGCAAGGAAACCTATGGCATAAGGGGCTCTTTCAGTTATTAAATGCGTACCTGCGGAGAGACGCACAGGGCTCAAGTGAACATCTTTCTTATTTACAATGAAAGGTGATGCAGCTGGACCGAACCTAGATGCAGTAAGCCCAGGAGTACAGCTCCGGATGAGGCCGGGCAGTCCTAAAACCAAAGCATGCAGTATCAATAAATGACAGTGGTGGGTCTATCATGGGTCCTGAGGCTGTAGTGTATCTGGTAAAAAAATATTCAATCAATAAAAGATATGTTCGCACACTTGTCACTATTACTATGAAAAACATGGCCTAGGGATCTACTCAACTGTGTTAGTCACACACGGTTACGCAGTCAGTGTCTGCAGGTGAGCAACACGGCCAGGAAAGAAGTCTTTCCAAGTAACTCACTGACTCCGTGCCCGAAAAAAGAGAAATCAAAGAATTGAGTTAGGAAAGTAGGCCTAGTAAATATTATCAGACTGAGACCAGTTGATTAGTCAGTGACTAAATATTAAATTAGTAAAAGTGAGTAGGTCATTAGAATTAAATGTCATTGTCAGTGATGAGTGATTGAACTGATTTGACATTGAGTGACTGCGACTGTGAGCGATGATGCGAATCACTGAATGACTGAGACTGTCACTCACAGTCACTCACAGTGACTGCACTGTG
>Ga0224511_10001450_pt1 | contig 14368 bp, 14 predicted proteins | sample SF_May12_sed_USG_2_FD_169988 | JGI IMG/M metagenome (GOLD analysis project Ga0224511, IMG submission 169988) | Sediment microbial communities from San Francisco Bay, California, United States - SF_May12_sed_USGS_8_1 | ecosystem: Environmental > Aquatic > Marine > Sediment | place: USA...
AAATATCATTTAGTGCATTCTTTTGAGGGTGGTTATCGATTTGACCACTCAAAGATTACGGAAGTGTTATACAACGAAATTGCGCCGGAGCTGAGAAAGGAATACCATTCGATGATTGCGAAGTATATGGAGGAGGTAAACAAAGATCGTTTGGGAGAAGTTGTTAATGAGTTAGCGTATCACTATTACCGGTCTGGAAACGCCCAAAAAGGCATCCCTTACATACTGAAGGCTGGCGAAGACGCGAGGGAAAAATGGGCAGCTTTCGAAGCGGGAAGGTTCTATTCTCAGGCTCTAGAGATGATGGGTGAAGATGAAAGATGGAGCGAAGACAGGACAAAGGCTCTGGAAGCATTAGGCGACCTTTCAGCGTTGACTGATAAGCATGAATGGGCAAATGAGTGCTATGAGAAGGGGATGGCTACTGCAAAAGATGATGTGGCAAAAGATAGAATGCGCAGGAAAATACGCAGGAAAATGATTTTGGACAAGAACGGGGTGAAACTTGCCTATTACGTGTATGGCGAAGGGGAGCCGACCTTAGTCTTTGTGGTAGCATGGGTCGCGACTGCCGAGTTTTGGGCATACCAAGTAAATTATTTTTCTCAGAACTTCAAGATGGTAACGGTCGATATGAGGGGGTCAGGCGAATCAGATAAGCCAGCAGACAATTACACTCTTGACCTGTTCGTGGACGATCTTAATTCAATAATCGAAGAACTACAGGAGAAAAATATCGTTCTTATAGGCGAGTCTATGGGTGCTTCGATTGCCATCAAATACGTTACCAAATATCCAGGGAAAGTCTCCAAGCTGGTATTGATGTGTGGGACTCCCAAAATAATGTCTACTGATGATTTTCCACACGGTCAATCCTCAGAAGTCCTAGACAGGATGCTAACCTCAGCTCAGGAATCTCACTCTAGGTTCCTGAGAACCTTCATGGAGTTGGTATTTCCAGAACCTGGGGCAGAATATCTGAAGGAATTAGGATTTGAGTTATGCCAGAAGACTCCCGAAGAGATCGCTATGAACTTCGCTAACAACTTTATGAAAGAAGACCTTCGCCCGCTTTTGGGGAAAATAAATATTCCAACCTTGATCCTTCATGGAGAAAATGACATGGCGTGTCCGTTAGGGGGCGCTAAATACATGCACGAAAAAATTCCTGGATCTAAAATGTACATATTTAAGGGTAAAGGCCATTGTCCATCCATTACCGCAGCAGATATGTTCAACAAAATACTAGAGGAGTTTATAAAGACTGGTAAGCTCATGGAAGACTAAACAGCGGCGCGCACAATACAAAAATCACAAAACCGAGGTTGTCACACCCCTGTCACACCTTAATGTGACAAAACATTGGGTTTTTCATGTAAATTTCTATGCGCGCGCGAGAACCGAAACGTCTTAGGCAGCATATGAGTTCTTGAAAATGCTTTGTAGGTCTTGGAGAGTTAAGTTTCCTCCCGTTAAGACGAGGGCAACTTTCTTTCCTTGAAGCTTCTTTCTAAGCTTAAAGGCTGCCGCTGTTGAAGCGGCTCCAGCTCCTTCTGCAAGCTGGTGAGTTGTCTCAAGAAGTGTTAGAACTGCCTTTTTCATCTCCTCGTCGCTTACAAGGACAATATTATCTATATGTTTGTTGATGATTTCAAGGGTGAGTTTGAAGGGGACCCTTGTGGCAAGTCCGTCAGCGAAGGTTTCAGCTGACTGGATTTCGATAAACTTCTTGTTTTTCCAGGACAGGTAGACTGCAGGTGCTTTTTCAGCTTGGACGCCAACGATTTTCACTTTGGGATTTATTGACTTCGCCACGATACACGCTGCTGCGGCTCCGCTACCTCCTCCTATGGGGACTAGTATGGCTTCGACTTCTGGGAGGCCTTCCATGATTTCAAGGTAGAGGGTTCCAACCCCTGCAATCAGTAAGGGTTCATTGGCTGAATGGATATACCTGTAGCCCTTCCTTTTCGCTTCTTTTTCCACCCAAAGTCTTGCTTCGTCAAAGTCTGAGCCGCGAAATTCGACGTGGGCTCCAAAATTCTTTATGGCTTCAACTTTGTTCGGGTTTGAGTTTTTAGGCACTGCGACGATGGCTTTTACACCGAAAAGAGACGCTGCATAGGCTATGGACTGACCGTGGTTCCCAGTTGAGGCTGTTATTACGCCTCTACGTTTTTCTTCTTCTGAAAGCCTTGAAATTAGATATACGCCACCCCTAACCTTGAAGGCGCCTATGGGTTGAAGGTTCTCGCATTTTACGTATGCTTCAAATCCCAGCCGTTTAGAAAGGATTGGCGACTTTACAAAGGGTGTTCGAGGAAGATACTTGCTCACGATTCTTCGAGCCTTGTAGACATCGTTTAGTGTAACCGATTCAGACAACCTCGATACCACGTGAGAAGGTTAATGCTCTCAGAGTGTTTTAAGGGTATATGCGTCCATGCTCACTCAAGAGGCACAGAGGATCAATATGTGGGGCTAAGCTGCTTTCTTTCGCATTTTCTTTTCCAAGACATCTACTCTTTTCCTCAGGTTTTCCACTTCATCTTCTAAGGCGTTGATTCTTGCTGCACTCATCTTGCCAAGCATCTTCGGCATAACGTTGATGTCCATTTTTGTCTTAAACTCGGATTCTGAGAGTCTTCCCTCGGAAAAGTCTAGCCACAGCTTGAAAGCTTTTCTTTCGTCTTCGGTCAGTGACTGGGCAAACTTTTCGGTCCATCTTTTTCTGACGCTCATCGTTGCCGTTCCTCCAGTATGCAGGAGAGGAGTCTTCTTAGTTCTGACCTTGTAATAGCTTTTTCCGCGGATTTGATGAATCTTTTTAGGCTCTGGCCTGTTGATTTGGCTTTTTCGTATTCCTTGGCTTGTAGAGCCATTTCAAGTTTCTCGAGTTGTCTCACGGCTTTCGCCTCCTTGGTCTTCCCTTCTCGGTATTCATTCCAATCAGTCAAGTATTTTTCCCTCTGCTTTTTCGGCAAGAGGCCTAGAATATGGTTTATGGCAGCGTCTTCTCTCCCTTTAATTTCTTTAGTCTTCTTTGACGGCGTCAAGTCTCCTGTGATTGCTTCGGGGAGGTCGTGAATCAAAGCCATTCTCAGTAGCTTTAGCTGGTCTAAGCCCTCCATATCAGCGTATATCATGCAGACAATGGATGTTCTGAAAGTGTGATCTGCAACAGACTCGGGTTGCTGTATCCCTGCGTCGACCCATCCTGCTCTCGGAGTTCTTTTTAGTCTACCCGCTGTCTCCAAGAATTCAACCAGGTTGTGGAGACTGGAGTTTGTCATTTTCTTCAGCGTGGAATCCCTCCTGTTCTCAACTAGTAGAAGTGACGGAAGTTAATTTTTGCGAAGGCAGGGAGGCGCTGTGGCGGTTGTTGGGGGTTTGTCGTCAAAGAAAGAAAATGATGGTTTTAGGCTATCTTGTAGACGATGTCGGTTTCTCTTACGCGGTCTTTTACTTTTAGTCCGATGCTTTGGCCTGCTCCTGCTTTTTGGACCTTTTCGTGTTCTATCTCCATGGAGTCAATCGTTTGTTCAAGGTTTGTGGTGGGTCCTTTGATGAGGATTCTGTCTCCAACCGAGATCGTAGCCGTCAATTCTATGACTGCCACGCTTATCTTTGTGAAGAAATGTGACACTCTTCCAACTTCTTGGAGTTCTTCACTCAAAAATTTCACCTCAACTCTGAACGGTTATAACTAAGCGAGTTGCTCCTAGATATAATTTATCAAAAAGTCTGCTTAATAGACCGTAGATTTCGAATCTCGCCTCCTCTTAACAAGTTTTTTATTAGGATCAGCGTCCATTAGGTTTGAGGTGTTTATATGAAGTTGAAGAGTAAAGATTTTGAAGATAACAGCAGTATTCCTTCGGAATTTACGTGTGACGGGAGAAATGTTTCTCCACAGCTTTCATGGGAAAACGTGCCTGCGGAGACGAAAAGTTTTGCCCTAAGCGTTGCGGATCCAGATGCGCCGATGGGAACATGGATTCACTGGCTTGTCCACGACATTCCCAAGGACATAAGAACTATTGAGCAGGGCGGTTTACCTAAGGGGGCCAAACAGGTTGAAAACGACTTCGGTATGAAAGAATATGGGGGGCCATGTCCTCCTTCAGGGACACATAGATACGTCTTCACCGTGTATGCCCTTGATGTCGAACATCTGGAAGACGTTAAGAAACGCAACTTCTTCGACAAGGTTGGGGAGCACACTCTTGGCAAAGCGGTGCTGAAAGGGGTATACAAGCGGAAATAGACTCGATCTAAGAATCTGCCAGTGACTTTGTTCTGTTAAGTTATTGTATCGCCGAGCCCTTCTTTGGACGCGCGAGTGATTCTCCTTAGTTTCCAGTATTTGATGTGGTTTGCCACAGCTTTTGCAGCTCTTTCAGGTGTTCTGTAAACGGCCACCCCGTTTTGCTCCAAATCAGATTTCTCCGGTATGGGGAGTGTGCTTGGAGAAACGAGAGCGGCGACAACGGGTTTACCGGCAACCTTAGCTATCTCTATTAGTTCCTTCGCTGGGAGTCGGGCTTCTGGCTGAAAAGAAGGAGCGTAGACCGCTATCAACGCGTCGACATCGCTGTCTTCAAGTATTATTCCGCCCACAATTCCATACAGTTCAGGGAGAACGTAGGCAACACCGAGCAAGTCGCAGGGGTTTTGCACCGTTATTTTGACAGGCACAGCCTCTTGGATTCGCCTTTTTGTTTCCTCTGAGAAGACAGATAACTTGATGCCGTAGCGCTCTAATACTTCGGTGATCACTAGGCTCGGTCCGGCAGTGTGGGTTACGAGAGCAACTTTTCCACCTTTGGAGGGTGGAAGAATGGATATCGCCTTTGCGGCATCGATAAGTTCGGAGGGTTCGATAACTTCCAGTATCCCTGATTGAGCAAAAGCAGCTCTATAGAGTTCGTAGGATCCGGCTAGAGAGCCGGTGTGTGAAAAAACGGCACGAGCTGCAACCTCTGTCTTCCCGACTTTGTATATCAGTATGGGTTTTTCTTTGGCCACTTCTTCTGCAATTTGTACAAGTCTACGTGCGTCTTCCACGCCTTCGAGGAATATGCCTATTACTTTGGTTGTTGGGTCTTCCTTCAGGTAAAGCAGCACGTCGGCTATTTCTACGTTGGCTCTATTTCCCACACCCACAAACTTGCTGAATCCCAACTCTGCCTCAAGCAGGTATGCCACTAAAGTGGTTCCCATTCCGCCAGATTGGCTTATGATTGAGACGTTGCCCCTAGGCAGTTTACCCATAGGTGCAAAGCTGGCGTTCAAGTTTGAGTAGGAATTCATTAGTCCTATCGTGTTTGGCCCGATGATTTTGATTCCCGCCTCATTGCATATTCGTGCTATCTCCTTCTCCATCTGGCCACCGTGCTCGTCTAGCTCCTTGAATCCTGAAGCGAAAATCACTACGGCTTTGACTCCTTTTTTTGTACACTCCCTGACCGCTTCTAACACGCCGAAAGAGGGAAGCGATATCACCGCCAAGTCTATCTCGTCTGTAACATCCAGAATACTGGGGTACGCCTTGTATTCAGCCACGGTGTCAGTATTTGGGTTTACAGGATAGATTTCGCCCTGGTACTTCGCCTCTGTGAGGGCTCTCAAGCTCTGATATCCGAGTTTAACTCGGTTTCTTGACGCACCTATAACGGCTACGGATTTGGGTGAAAAAACGGGTTCAAACTCTTTCAGGATGCTCATTATTTTTAGCCTCGGCTTCTCTCACAAACGAAAGCTTCTCTCTTTGTTTTCGGTTTTACACATCAGCGTAACCTTTCTAAAGTTTTTTCAACGTTTATTTTTACCAAATCATTGGTTTATTGGTTGTGAGAAAATCCTTTAATAAATGTAGCATTTATGATTGTTTGTGGGCCGGTAGCTCAGCATGGTTAGAGCGTTCGGCTGATAACCGAAAGGTCGAGAGTTCAAATCTCTCCCGGCCCACTTTTCAATTCTCCCGGACCACCGGTAAAAAAATTGTTTTTAGGGATCACTTGCGTTTGCGGAAAAGCATGATTTCATCGGGTGTAGTGCAAACGTAATCAAATCCAGCCTCGATTAATTGCTTTGCTTCCTCAGCGTCCTTTGTAGCCTTTTAGGTGTATTAATCGCCTTCGAAATCTACCAGTTGAGCGTACTTTAGCGTGTTCATCATGTTTTCGTGTCCTAGTATGCGCGTGCGCATCTTTGCCTTTAGAAGTAGTTGTGCGAAGTTTCCTGCAGTGGTACTACTACTTCTAAGCATCGCCATGGGTCCCTGGACTCAAAGCCTGTTGCAACTGGCAGTATGATGGGGCTCTTCCAGGATCCTCTTTTCATCATGAAGCATCAGAGACTCCTTACTTACGGTAGGAAGATGGGCCTTTTCATATGGTTACCATGAAATTCTTTATGGTGACCATGGGAGCATTGGCGGAGTACATACGTATGCTCTAAAAAAGGTCCCTATGCACGTCGCAAAACTATGCTTTCATAACAGAGTTAGTCATAAGAAAAGGGGAGTTTGCGGGGGGATATCTCCACGCACATGCTATTGTAGTATACTTTTCCATCATAGCTAACCTTAAGCCAAGCGTTCCTATAGACGGTCTCTGGCGTCGCATAAGAGGAGGTCTTTCCATGACTCAAGAGGCCTACCACGGCATTCGCTTATATGTTTGCCAATCTTGCGGCTGGCGTTGGAACAGCTTTGAGGTCAGAAAGTGTCCAAAATGTGGAAAAATCAACTTAGATGACAGAACCGAAATTGACTCAGAACAAGTCTTCTAAAGGTTAAGCTGATATAATAACTCTAGAAATAGCGCGCTATGGTTTTAGAAGCTCTCTGATGGTTTCGTAGTGTGTCCTTTCGAACTTTGCAAGAGTTTGGAAGAAATCCTTTCCTTTCACATCTTTTATCTTTTCAGACATTCTACGGTAGTATTCTTCAGATTTTCTCTCGGCGCTCATGGCGGCTAACAATGTATCTTTGTCAGAGGAGGTTGCTTCAATTCTGGGTTCTGTCTGCTTTCCTTCAAAGAGTCGGGGTTTCCCCATCTCTCTTGGGCTAATTTCCTTTATTTCGATCCATTTATTGCCAATTTCAAGGTTTCTTTTTACGTGTTCAAGAACCCTGAGGTGCGAAAGCTCCTCATTTGCTAGGAATTTGAGGAGCATCTTACCGTTCAGGTTCTTCATCTCATCGGACTTGGCCTGATAATAGTTTCGGCTCTTCATCTCCAACTCGATTGCTATGTTCAAACCTCTTACGATGTTCAAATCCTTAGACTTTAGATACTCATCGAACATTCTGAACGTATCTTCCAAACTTTTCCCCACCCACCGTTCACATTGTGGAGAATGCAAAAAGCGTTAAATAACTGTTTCCGCGCATTCGCCATTGTCAGCCCAAAACGCAATCTTTTTCCGTCGCGCGCATGCAGAAATCATAAACCCGGTTCTGTACGCTAGAGAATTGACCAGAGTAAATGAGATATACGCACTGCCTTAGCGAGTTCTTGCGTCCTCGTAGGGCATTCTTCTGATTTGGTCATATCGGAAGCATTGGACTAAGTGGTCGTTCACCAAACCGACAGCTTGCATGAAGGCATAGCAAATAGTGGGCCCAACGAACTTGAACCCCCTCTTTTTCAGTTCCCTGCTCATTGCTCTCGACTCCTGAGATTCTGATGGGAAATTTGAGAAATCTCGAAAGGCATGGTTGATGGGCTTTCCTCCAACAAACTGCCAGACAAAGGCGTCGAAGGAGCCGAAACCCTCCTGAATCTCTTTAAACCTACGGGCGTTATTGATAGTCGCCAATATCTTCGCCCTGTTTCTGATTATGTCAGGATTGCTCATGAGACGTCTTACATCTTCATCAGTGTACTCAGCTATTCTCTCCGGGTCGAAACTGTCGAAAGAGTTTCTCAGAGCCTCTCTTCTCTTAAGTATGAGCTCCCAGGTCAAACCAGCTTGGAATCCTTCGAGCACTAGAAACTCAAACAATGTTTTGTCATCATGGACGGGAGCCCCCCACTCCTCGTCATGGTACTTAATGTAAAGTGGATTGTCGGTATTCCAACATCTTACGAACTTCTTTGCCATGACATAAAATAGCCGCGCTAGAAATTTAAACTTCGTTAAAAATTGCAAATTTTCGTTCATAAGACAGAAAAAAGGGAGTTTTCGGAAGATATTTTCACTGTGGGTGGGATTCGAATCCTCCACTTCCGACCAAAAAACAAACAAGCCGAATTGGACAAGGCCAAAAATTAAATGTTGGGCTGGGGTCAATGTAGCGCAAGAAGGTAACAAGTTTGGATGAAGAAGGGTTCAGAGAGTTTTGTATTAAAGGCCAGCGGGTCAGAAAAGGGCTGAGTGAAGAGACAATCCAAGCTCATATCAGAATGGTTAATGAATTTGAGGCGTTTCTGAAGAGGAAGAATCAGAGCAAAGACTTCAACACCGCCACGGTCAATGACCTTCAAAGCTTTGTGCAATATCTGATGGACGATGAGAAGAACGAGTGGGATAACTTTGTTGGCCTGCTAAGGTATGCTCGCTTTGTAAATAACAAAGAAGTAGACGTTGCCTTGCAACAACTTCTGGATGGTAGCAACGTTTTGCAGGAACTTTCCAACACGGTGCGAAAGACTGTTGGTGAAGTCAAGCACGCAAAGATATTTGAAGGAATCGAGCTGCCCCTCTTAGGCTCGCCTTCAAAGGATTGGCCGAAAACGACGAAGAAGTTCATGGAAAGACTTGAAGCTGAGCTGGATGAGAATACATGCAGGGAGATCTTGTTAAGCGGACCACATGCAGGTCCAAAAGAATATTATTTAGAGGAAAGGAAAAAGTTTCTTGAGTCGAAAGACATAGACGATTTTTTGAGGAAAAGGCACCAAGAATTTGTTGACCTGCTCAAGGAACACATGAAAGAGAACACTTTGTTTTTCAACCAAGAGATTGATGAGGAAGTCCTTGAGTATGTCCGTAACACCCCATCCTGCCAGAACGGCATTAGAAAAGGAGACATAATCTACGTCACAAAAATTCCTTACATGGCAAAGGAGTATTTACATGAGAAAGACGAAAGAATGAAGAGGTATTACTACTGCCACTGCCCTTGGGTGCGGGAAGCCATAAAATCAGGCATAGAGATTTCACCTAACTTCTGCTACTGCAGTGCTGGCTTTGAGAAGCGACCTTGGGATGTTATCTTTGATCAAACCGTCAAGGCAGATGTCATCGAAACTGTCCTGAAAGGCGATTTCGAGTGCAAGTTTGCTATTCACATACCAAAGGAATACCGAGGAAAGCCCAATTCTCGTAGCAAGCGTGCGCGCACATTAAAAAATTAGTCAACTACTGTTATAGTTTCGCGGCGCAGGTCAACCTCTATCAGTTCACAGGCTTTCTTAACCTTGCGCGCGCTCGAGCGTAGCGTTTTGTCATTTATTTTCTTTTATGAACTTCCCTATTTCTTCATCGATCAACGCCATAAACGTTGGCATAGTGGATATTAACTCCAACAATTGTGTTATGGTGGTGTAGATCTTCTGGTATCCTTTGATGTCTTTCATTTCTTCTGCGTGAGTATCCAGCGTGTCTTTCATTTCCTTGAGCTCTTTTTCCATTTCCTCAAGGAGTTTTTCAGTTCTGAAGAAATAACGTGCTGATGTGAAGGGCAACTTCTCCATTCTGTAAATGTGTTTGTGTGAGCCTGGAATTGTTTCTTTTGTGATTAGGTTCATGTCAACAAGCTGGCGAACAGATTTGGAGATGGTTCCTGCGGAAAAACCTGTCAAGTCCTGCAAATCTTGTTGGGTCAGGCTTCTTCTGATGTCAAAATATGTCAAGACCGTGGCGATTATTGGGTGGCGACCAGTGAATTCAGGAGATTTTTCTGCAAAGAATTCTACGATCTCTTGCTCTATTTGGCGGATCTCTGGATCAAATCTGTGAGGGTCTTGGGAGACTTTGCTAGAGGTCATTTGTTACACTTCTCTTTTTGGTTTAAAATCAGAAGTGAAGGTTTGAAATCTTTGCATCACGCGTTCGTAAGCTGGAATGAGGGTGTTCATTTCGTCGAGAAATCGGCGAATGTTTTCGTACCCTTTTTTCGTGGAAAGGTGAGGGTGACTTAGTTTTGCTTCAATCTCTCGGAAGAATTCTTTCATTTGGGATAAATACCGTTGAACATCTGTCAGTGATCGAAACCCGATTTGTGAGATAGTTCCGTCGAGTTCATAGTGGTATTCGTGTGTGTCTGGGTCGGAATGTTTGTTGACGACTCCTTGCTTCTCCAGAGCCTGAAGAGCTGTTGATATGGTTCCTAAGGAGTATCCTGTGAGTTTGCGGAGAATTTTTTGAGTGGCTTCTTGGTGGATGTATATGTGTGCTGTGATCTCGGAAGCTTTGTGAGAACGACCCTTCAGGTAACCCATGTTTGTTATTAAATCTATAAGTCTTTTTTCGACCGTTCTCAGTTTCCTTTCGATGAGGCGATGTTTATTGTTTTTCATCTTGATGAAACATATGGGAGAACGTTGGATATAAACGTTTTCAAAATTTATGAAATTTGAAAACGTTTAAATAGTCGAGCCTCCTCAGTACATGCCGGTTTCAAGTTTCATGAAATTTAAAGCGGGTGACGCGAAATGACTGAGGAAAAGGTAATTGAAATAGAGAATCTGACAAAGATGTACGGAAACAATGTTGGCGTTAAAGACCTGAATCTCGCTGTTTACAAGGGCGAAATAGTGGGTTTTCTTGGACCTAACGGAGCAGGTAAGACAACCACTATACGGAGTTGTCTGGCATTGATTGCAAAAACAGCAGGCGAGATAACCATATTTGGATTGGATTCCCACAGAGATGCCGTCGCGATACGAGAAAAGACAGGGTATCTGCCCGGAGATTTTGGTCTCATTTCATCGGTTAAGGTCAGTTCTTATCTTAAGTATCTGCTGTCATTAAGAGGCTGCGGGTCAACGGAAAAAATGGTGTCGCTTGCTAAGCGGCTTGAGCTCGATCTTAGCCGGAAGACGAATGAGCTTTCTAAGGGCAACAAACTGAAGGTGGGAATCGTTCAGGCCCTGATGGCCGATCCGGATCTTATCATTATGGATGAGCCAACTTCGGGGCTTGACCCGCTCATGAAACAGGAGTTCTATCGTATTCTGCGCGAGGAAAAAAAGGAGGGAAAAACCGTCTTCATGTCTTCGCATGTTCTGGCAGATGTGGAGAGAGTGTGCGATAGGGTGGCGATTATTAGAAAAGGCCAGGTGAAAGTAGTGGAGGAAATACAGGCGTTGCAGGAAAAGACAGGGAAGGTGCTCGAGGTTGAATTTGGTGATCCCTTCACCATCGATGAGTTCAAACTTGAGGGCGTAAGCGGGTTACAACAGGATAATGACAGAATAGTATTGACCGTAAATGAGAACCTTGACGGTGTGATCGAGGTTGTGTCAAAACATCGGATACTGAACATGAATCTGAAAACCTACAGCCTAGAACAACTGTTCCTGAAATATTACGCGCAGGGAGACTCTGAAAGGGGTGATGCATGATGGTTGGCAGAATAGTATACATGGAACTCAGAACTGGATGGAAAGGACTCCTCATATTTGGCCTACTTATCCTCGTCATTTCCGCGGGCATAGTGCAGATCTTTCCAACCTTCCGAGATTCACTGACTGAAGAATTGGAAGGAGCAAACAAGGTCAGTTTGGAGCTTCCCGAAGAGCAGGAAGGCAATATCACTCTTTCGTGGAAGTCGATGGAGAAGGCAACTAGTTACATGGTGCTGGAGGACAGTCGCCTGAGCATGGTAACTGCGAAACTCAAGTACACGGGTGCAGAGACAAGCATCACATTTGAAAAGGATTTTGAGGAAAAACGGTACTATGCAGTCATGGCTACATTGAACGAAACATCTGAGTCGCTGTTGGTTGGCATCGCCACAACAGAAAAAGGCGAGAATCCCTTCCAAGAATTGTTGCAGAATCCCGTCTACAAAGGCCTCACCGGCGGAAGAAACATCAACATGCTTGAGGCAAAGGGATTCATAGCGCTAGAATTTTTCAGCTGGTGGTGGATGCTTGCAGGCTTATTCATCGCCTACCTCTCGGTGTCTGTCGTAGCTAGCGATTTTGAGAACAAGCACATGGACATGTTGTTATCCACACCTGTTTCCCGGCGACAGTACCTAATCGAGAAGTTCAGTGCGATGACCATTGTAGCGCTTTTGGTAATTCTGGTGGCCACCGCCGGGCTTGCTAGCGGGCTGACAAGCATCAATGCACTCAACGAATTTCCTCCCCATATCGTATTTCAGTCATTGATAGGCTTTTTGCCTTTCTTAATGGTGATAGTTTCAGTTGGCATGTTCACCGCTGCGCTGTTCCAGAAAGTGAGGGCTGGCATGGGTTTAACCTTTGCTTTCGTCTTTGCAGAATTCTTTCTATATGCCTTCGGGGGCTTGTCCAAAAGCCTTGAATGGATGAAAACGATCAGCATCTTCAATTACTGGGATTACTCCTCTGTCATCATTGACGATTTCTTCAAAGCTGGCGATTTCATTTTGTTGACGATATTGGCGATTACGCTTCTCATCATCGGTATATTGATCTTTGAAAAGAAGGACATACCCGCGTAAACGCTTATTGGGGAGAAGAAAAAATGGGAGCGTGCATTTACCTACGCATAGGCTGAGAACCCTTTGCCTAATATTGTGTAACCAGTTATTAGTTTCATCATCTCGCTTGTGCCGTCTGGGATTGTCATCATTCTTGCGTCTCTGTAGTATCTTTCCAGTGGCATTTCGTCTGAGAGCCCAAGGCCGCCGTGGATTTGCAGCGCGTCGTATGTCACCTTGACAGCGGCCTCCCCTCCGTACACTTTGGCCATCGACGATAGCCTTCTGGCCTCTCGGCTGCCTTTGGCGATGGCGTCTATGGCCTTGTATCCGAGGAGTCTTCCGGTCTCTATCCGAACGTTCATGTTGTAAAGCATTTCTTGTATCAGCTGGAATTTGCCGATGGGCTTGCCGAATTGCACTCTTTCTTTGGCGTACTTCACCGAAGCTTCGAAGGCTGCCTGGGCTATTCCAATCGACGTCAGTCCCATTCCGCACCTTGGTAACGTCATGAGCGCCGTGAATGGTGACATCTGGCTGAGGAGGCGCATCATTCCCTCTGACAGCGGCAGAAGCTCCATGAGTTTGGGATCGGAGAAGGCTTTGCCCATCATAGCGCTCATTTCATTCTCCTTTGCGACTTTGCAGTCTTCGAAAAACATCTCTCCGGTGGGGGAAGCCTTCCACCCTATCTTGTGCAGTTCATTTGTGTCGAACGGCGATACATCCTTCTCCAACAGAAAGAAAGACTCTGTTCCAGTGCTCAGATCTTTTGCACCGACGAAAGCTACGTCTGCGATCGTTGCGTTGCTTATCCAAGTTTTGCTACCGTTGATGACATAATGGTCTCCTTCTAGTTTAGCCGTGGTTTTGAGTTCCGAGGTGTCGCATCCCGCTTCTGGCTCTGTCTCGGCGAAACATCCTATGAATTCTGCCCTCTCCAGCTTCGGCATCAATCTGTCCTGCGTTTCGTCAGAGGCTAGCGGGACAAACATGGCTGGGAGACTGCTCATGCCGAATATCGGCACCAAACTTGCCCACACTCTGCCTACTTCTTCTGAAACTATTCCGAATATCACGGGATCGTCAGCGAACAGGGCTTTTGCACTTTCCGGATCGATGGCGACACCGATCTTCTTGAACTTCTTCATTATGTCTATTGCCTCTTCTTTCGTGAAAGGTCCTTTTCTGTCTCTTTCGTCAGCTATCGGAGCGAATTCTTTCTCCAAGAACTCGCGGATGCTATCCCTGAACATCTTTTCATCTTCTGTAAATTCAAAATCCATTTTCATAACCTCCGTATGCGTGCGCACCAACAGCATGTCTGTGGTTTCAGGTTTTTATGTCTATATGAAACAGGGATGAAAAAACGCGACAAAACCTTAATCTACAGGTTGTCAACGCACGCCCTGCAAGCCTTCAACGAGCGGGGGCTTAAGTAACAAAATAATGAAAGAGCTCTAGCGAAATCGATAACGGCTAGGATACATGCTTTTATTGCTTTGCACATAGAACAATAGTTATGAGTAGTGAACATTCGAAAACAGTTTTTTCTAGGCAAATTGAAGTGGCGACGCTTGGCGGAGGCTGCTTCTGGTGTATGGAGGCTGTTTTCAGTGAATTAAGAGGAGTGGAAAAAGTCGAATCAGGATATTCTGGCGGTGCACCAGCAGATCCGACTTATGAACAGGTTTCTACAGGGAAAACAGGGCACGCAGAAGT
>Ga0224511_10001451_pt1 | contig 14360 bp, 9 predicted proteins | sample SF_May12_sed_USG_2_FD_169988 | JGI IMG/M metagenome (GOLD analysis project Ga0224511, IMG submission 169988) | Sediment microbial communities from San Francisco Bay, California, United States - SF_May12_sed_USGS_8_1 | ecosystem: Environmental > Aquatic > Marine > Sediment | place: USA...
GAGGCAATATTCGATTCTAATCTTCTGAATAATATTTTTGTCGTTGACACAAAGCACCAATGTTCCTAACAAAACGTTTTTGTTGATATAAGTATGATTGAACTGAAAATGTTCCTTCATTTTCGATTCTTCTTTTGTTAAGGTACAAATCGTTCCCCGTCGATTATGGCCAAAGGAAAAACGACAGAGTTATTTAAGAAAAAGACACATTCTTATTGTATTTATTTCACTGTATTATAATGTCAGTTCGATGAATTGCCTGACCTGAAAACGGATATAATTTACCTACCGGTAAAAATAATAATTTTTATACTGACTGCTCCTTAATCGAAAGAATATGTTTGTTATTCGGTTTTTACGAAGGAGCTTTTGAGGACATATCGGTATTCCGGTGTCTGCGGCCTATATTGGAGACACGGACCGATACAGCAAATGAAATACAATTTACTTACATTTTAAATTAAATAATGCAAACTGGGCCAAAGAAACCTATGTCCTGGTCATCAACAGGTTTAAAACAACAATACCACATGTTCTAATGTATTTCGCATTAATTGACACACTGACGAACTTAAAATGAAACAAGTTGGGTTTTGTTGCAGTCTGTATCCTCTGCAAAATACGTAGACTCGTATACTTAATAATGACGCATGCACTTAACCTGTTGTTTCGTACTAAACAACGTGATGCTTTACTTTATGGAAACATTGCATAACACTCATAGAAAACGTCATCTGAATATTAAAATAATTGATGTTTTGACAGCGTAACATTTGCACTGATTATGTTCATGATATACAAAATGTAAGACAAATCCAGCCAGTCTGAAACCATCATTCAATTTGTCCTCGTCCTAGGTCCAAATTAAGATGGAAGTATAACCGTAAAAACGTATTACCCTTATAACATTAGATTGTACATTGCCTTTCGCATTGCCGTATAGGTCGACTTAAGTCTAACCTATCTGCACTGAATATGTCGTGCCATCTGACAATATTGCAAGACATTAACCAATAAAGTGAAATAAAAGTAAGACATAAAACATGACTGATTTTGTTGCCTTGTACGCACATCACAAATGATAGACAGCTTAATTAATCTGAGGCGGAGGAGGGTTCTTTCAAATAAAATAATGCCTGCGTAATAGTATGCATTAAGTTAATTGTTAACGTAGCATGCCTAATAAAAAAAATGGCAATATATTTTAATTTTCAGAGAAAGTTTTTGTTTGTATATATTGGCCCCACAGTAAACATAGTATATAATTCATGCCCGTCTTGATCTATATTTACCTTTAATCTGATCTAACCTAGTGACGGGTATTGTCGTTATGATAATCTAGATAAATTTGTATAAACAATCTTGGCCAATTTAAGTACTATCAATCACGCCCAGCTACGTTAAATTTTGACACGAATTCTTACTCAAACCAGTGTTTGTTATGTCCAAATGAAAGTTGGATTGTGGTCAAGTTTGTCATAAAGCTGTTTAACTTGCTTTGTAAACATGGTCTACACGTACATCATTTGTTCACTGGACATTATACATCAGTTTTTATTGCGTTACTTTACGTTTTTACTATGTTTTAAGTGCATGGAAAGAAATCTTAATTTGATAGATCAAAACTCTCCTTAGATGGGATGAAACAATATTGTAAATCAAATATGATAAACCGTCCAATTTCTTGTTCTATTGAGCGTAAAAACCAAAGTATGTTTAAAAACAAATGCGTTTTGGCGGATTTACACAACAATATAATGTAAAACTAATACAACAACATTCAAGTCAAGCGTACAAATCATTGATCGCATACGATCAACAGATAATCAGTTGTAAATCAAAAGGCGCCGAATTGTTTCATCATACGAACTTTATATGCATTTAATACACATTTGATGTGTTTTTCGGAAGAAAATGGGTTTTAAATCCTGGGAATAACGTAAATCATTTTGAAAAATGTAATGCGATTACTGTGCGCTCCTAACTGTGATGCGTCGATAAAACAAACAATGTGTTTTAAAACATTTTGTCAAATAAAAATAATAAATGTATTTTTTGAAATGTAAACCCTTAAGCTGCGCAAATGCGTAGCAATCATAAATTATGTCTAAATCGTAAATTAAATGTATAGTTTGGCTGCATATGATGTAGTGTTTGTTGTTTGGTTCATTTCCGCCACACTATGCGCCACACTGTTGATGATTTATGAAACCAATCACAAGTTAAATCACGTCGTAATCTAAACACAGCTAAACATTGTTAAAGCCCAGGAACATGCAGGTTAAATGAGTGACAAACACGAACAGTTAAACAATTTGTTCACGAACTGTACTTTCTTTATTATGAAATTTGATATTTTTTCCATTAAACTTAAGTTAAAATTTGTCGACGTGAAGGTGTTTTGTTTCAATTTATTTTAACACTGTAAACGTTGTCTAAAATGATGACATAATAGTTATGATGTATGTAATTTGTTTATGTTTCAACACAGACTAATGTTTATTACGCTGGATACTTGGAGGAACTCTTGTGCGTTCTGATCGTGTGACACACACATACATGTACATGCAAGTAAATATTCGAAATATACCATGTTAAAAACGTATCCGGGTATTTTAGCTATCTTGATATTAATTCCATATGTCGGCAAATCGTTTTAAAGTTGTAGTGTATCTGTTTACCTAGCTGGTCTTTAGGTCTAAAGATAAGTTACAATGTTTAAATACTTACACATATTTGATGGTGTGTGTTTTAGGGAAGCTAATGTCAACATTATTTTTCTTATTAAATATGCAATGCCTGTATATTTTAAGTCAGGATTATTAACATCGTACATGTTGACCATATTTAAGCAGTGAAAGCTACTCTAAAAAATAGGAGAAATGAATTTGTTGAAAATGTGTGGCCCGCAAATTCGACTTTGTTTATTTACGTTTCGACCTATTGCGTCGAAACAGTTAAATAGCTTGACTACAATCGTTACTCTCAGTTGACTCGGTGGTGCAGAGGTAACGCATCTGCTTTAGTTACAGTGTATGAGAGGTCCGGGGTTCAATTTTCGGCTCCGGCAAGGGTTTTATGTTTGATATGTTTGTTATATTTTGTTTTGTTGCTGTTGTGTTTTTACTTTTTTGTCCAAGAAACTAATTATTTGTCACAAGATTTTGCAATTTCTTTTGCAATGTTTTTTTATTTAGTATATTCAACATGTTGCAAGATTTGTGACCATTATAAGGGTATACAGATACAGACCTAGCATCTTTAAAGTAAAAGGAGTTTTGCAAAGTACAACAAGTACTTTCATTTTCAATGATACGAATTTATCTCTAATGGCATGCTGTGTTGTTTATGCGATATAGTGTGCTTAAATTAGTTGTTAGCTAAACTTTATATTATTTAAAGTGGTAATCATACGTAACCTTTACCTGATTTAAAGAAACACTGGAACGTTTGCTGAGTAAAGATGTTTGTAGTCACTGTCTGGTGAATTTCGTAACCTATGTAAAACTGACCGTGGTGATTCGATCTCCATATTACAGCGGCATAATCGCAATAACATAAATTACGAGATTTGTGCTTTAAAGTGGTTAAATGTAAACATATGCAACACCTTGTTGCTATGATGCGGTTCTCTGCATTTCGATTACGATTATTGCTAGGAAACTAGGAATTGCACAGATATGCACACTTCATCTAAACTGAATGACAAATTGCAGGATTTTACTGCAGCCATTTAATTGCTTTGGTCTCTCGCGAAAGGGCATACGCATCATTTTAGCATTTCGGCAATCATTTAACTTGATTTTTTATTTGAATGGTTACCTAAAGTGAAATCGTACATTTTCCATTAAGGCAAACTGGAAATGGTTTTTTGACGATTCGCCGTACTGATGAAACGTACATAACTGTGTTACGAAACACAATAAACATTGCAGAACTATTTCGTTATTAACAAACTGTATAGGGAAAACGTTTATTATGCAATGTCTAACGTAGTAAGAGGCGCTCAAACATATAAACGTGCATGCTACATGTACGTATAACCGTTATAAGTATCGTATTTTGTATCATTGTAAATCATGTCAAACCTGATGTGCAAGTAATGTAAATATTGACATTCTTGTGAGCTGTTTGATAACATTTTGCGCAATCATAAACGAAGTTTAAACGGAGGCCAATTTGTTTTTAATTTTAGTCTTACGACAATGTTCTTTAAACAAATGAGTACGGTACACTAACGATAGGTCGACATACATATTTTAAAGGGCATAGCTTTAAAGCAGCTGTCCTCCAGATGCTCAAAAAATAATATATTAAATTTAACGGTAAATACTGGTCAAGTCATGTTCAGTGGAGATCTATTACTACTGACCCCTTAACTAAGTTGACAAAATGTTGGTAAAGCATCGTTTTTCTTTGCAAAATCTACTGCGTTACTAACGCAGTAGCCTTTATGTATAGTAGGAATATCCCGATGGCAGAAAAGCGAATTGTCTGTTTTCAAATCAAAAATGTGAAAAGATGTAGTTTTATTTATATTTCTAACAACTAATATATATATTTGAAAATATATTTTGAAAAAAATGTAACTAATGATTTGTAAGTATATTCTGGAGGACAGCTGCTTTAATAGTCGACGCAAAAAAATGATCAACAAACTCCATTTATTAAACTAACTTTTATTCCACTAGACAAAAGAAAAATCAGTATGTGCTCTCCAGGAAATGTAACAGGAACGTTCGATACATGTATCAAATGATTCGTGCTAGACGCTACAAAAATGGTTGAAATGAAACAAGTAATTGTGTCCACAATGGTAAGTGTATTTTGAATTGATTTACAAACACGGGTATTGTTATCTAGTGAAAACCAAACTATCCCAGAATACTAGTAATATAAATTGAAAATATTTTCAAAGAAAGAATGTTGTAAACAATGTAGACATGTCAAGACATGTCATGACAAAATGGCCCGTACAAAAACCAACAAACAGAACGACACAAAAACACGTAGAACACCATGACGCAACAGACATTTAGAGAAAACTATTTTTGCTTTTTTCGGATTTTTATTTTTTATTTTATTTTTATTTATAATTTCTTAAATGAATTCTCCAATAAATGTTGAGTTACCGCCTTGGTACGGTCAATGCCTTTCATTTGAAGTTAAATCCAGTTTTAAGCTATAGCAAACCTCACACTTCTCAACTTTGTTTAGAGAAGAAAAAGAAAAAAAATACATTTACTCTCTCCAACCAGGCCAACCGAAAAACATTCACTAAAGTACCCTGAAAAAGTTATTATTCAGTGTCACATGTTCTAAGTATCTCTCCTGTTTATTACATAATAAAACTGTAATTATTTCGAAAGTAAAATATGTTAAACTTTAAACAGGTTTAAGTCATGGCGGCTGTTCTGTTAATATTGATAACAATACTTTATGTGCAGACCATTCAACCGTAAATAAAAGCATAACGGCGGCGAATTATTTTTGTTCGTTCATAGTTCGTTTTCGCATATCCGTGCCGTGAAATAATCAAGTGTATTGAAAATACCTATTTTGATATGATGAGCGCTATGCAAAGAAGCATCTATAACCACTTTTAAAACGTCGTTGGTATGACGCCGTCGGTGATCGAACCTACGCCCTCCCGCTCAAGGGGCGAAGGTTCTACCATTGAGCCACTGCGGTGTTATGATCGACATTAAGACAGGTTTGTGATAAGCGACTTTTTTGTAGTATATTAAGTTTATAGTCTACAAAAGACGAAAACCATAATAATCACATATTATGTGATGTCGGAATATAGATAACACAAACATATCAATACAAATATTCTTTATTTAAGACTTTATTTAAAAATAAGTTCGTACTTTATCTTTTGTTGTATTATTCGTGACTTCAAAAGCGTTTGACCATAATTGAAAACTAATAAAACATAACATTTCCGTATACCATTTTTGTGCATGCTAAGAACTGAAATGCGTGAACTGATTAGGTATTTCTGCAAACACTTATGTATATATTGACATTTTTCCTTGAGCGTATATGAATTTTGTTTTGTGTTTAGTTAGTCTTGTTTAATGTTCACATAAATAATACACACAGAAATCCACAACTGTAAGATTAAGAGTTGCTTCGTTCGATATTAAACCTAAATATATGTTTCAAAATTTAAATATTGATATTAATATTATAGATTTTAACACTTTATGTTTCATTCTTACGATATACTAAATCTTGAAGAAGAAAAAACAGGAAAAAAAAACTAGAAGAGAAAGCCGCAGCCTAGGATTGTGGATATCAATTAAGGTTATATAAATAGCAATCTATGTTATTTAAATAACAATCTAGGTTACAATTAACGTTTGAAATGCCCTGTCAACGTTGGCTAAGGATTCTATCCAGTCTGAAATGATCTTGAGACAAAAACTGTGTTTGTAACGGGGTAGACAGATCGATGAAATAAAGCGTAACTACAATAAATGTTCGACATTCCTTAATGAATAGTTTAAGCCACAATCAACACTTCACTGTTCTGTTTTTAAACTCTTAAAACTGACATTATCGCGAGAAGAACCTTAAGGTAACCCCAATGCAATATGATTTACGCATCACAAAGAAAACAGTTTAGGCCTCTATTTCCGCAAACTTGGTCCAGAAATGTCACTGGAACGCCCGGCATTATAATTGCTCGCATACAAACGATGTCGGCAGAGTCAGGCTGCCCTGGTTCCCAGTAAGCCCAGCTTGTTGACAGAGGGTCGCCTGTTTGCCATGTCCAGTTGTAGTTTCCAGAGCTTTTGGCCCCCATATACATCCTGCCAGTACAGCCGTTGCCACGTGATCCATTTTAATGTACAGTTGCATTCAAGGCGACGTAGTCGGCGTCAGTTAGGACAGTGGCCAGTCCTGCTCCGACCAGTTCACACACGGCCTGTGCCTCACTGTGCGATACGTTACTGTTCCCAACTGATACCGCATGATAGCGCCGTCTAAAGGAACCTTTCTGTAAAGACAATGTAAATGACATAAATTTTCCCGAATATACAAGTTGTGTCTTTAAGAAACATACGTGCAAGCAATGTGGTTGGATAATAAAAGCAATGAATAGTTAATTTATTAAAGGTATAATAATAAATTAGACTCATAACGAATATAATATAGATTTAGTCATTTACAGACATAAAAACAATATCGTATTTGAAAAAGGTGGTGGTGCTCAATTAAAGTGAACTGATCAATAAGAAAAAATGAAACACACAAAACAATGGTCTCAAGAGGTCTCAACCCCGTGCAAGTTAGTATCGAATAATTCTACACCCAGCTAGATACATGTAAGCACTTGACTACGCTTTTTGTCGACATTACGCACTTTCATTTTTGTATTTAAGGTTAACTGGCGAAATCAATTGTCCGTGTTGTCCATTTGTTGCTCCGAACAAGAAACTGTTTCCAGTTGACTTGTACGTGGACAAGTGAAAAACAATCTTATATATATGTGTTTATTTCCAAATTATAGGTGCCAAAATGGAAAGTTTACAAACTTATTACTATTTAATTGCAAACATTCAGATCGTAGTAAAGGTTTTACAAAATGTTAAACAAGTTGCTGTTAAAACCATAATTTTGTTTATTAAACGATTTTTTAAATACTTGCATTCGTATTTGTAAAAGTACGGACAAGTGGTGCATTGGTACGGACAAGTGTTTTTCTAAAACCACTTGTACGTGGACAAGTATACATTTTAGAGATTTCGCCACCCCTGTTAACTGCTGTAATATTTGCAGACATCTCGAAAATAATATTTTTTTCTAGTCTGATTCAATGTGTACAAACATCGTATGATGATAAACCACCAAACTCCAAAACAAAAACAGCATTAACATGTTCTCAAAAATGCTATATATTATTAGAATAAAATGAATGCTGACTCCCAAACACGCTGAACATTGCATGTACATTTCTGAGGACTAACTACTGACACCGTCAACTTTATCCAATGCTAGTTCGTTTTCGAATCATAGACCTTTGAACGGCTACACGTACCAGTTTACGTAGTCGGTTTGGACCAATCGTAGAGTTGGTTGTAAGATAATGTGATAACAATCTCTTAATGAGCTATTGCAACGTTTGTCATTGGCCAAAGCACAATTTAGACCCTGCGTCAAACGCGAGCATTATCAGCCGTACCGACTCTTTAAACAAACGTTTTGAAGTTTTCTTAAATATACATACCATTTTGTATTCCACGACATCCGAATCCAGTGGAGGAATCTCACTACCATATAACCACAGCACGTCCGAGAACAGTTGACAGTGTCGACATGAGCGTGTGAAACGCACAGCGCTACATTCTGAATTCTGCAGACAATGACCAACACAAATAATTGCAGATTTAGTTTGTCTTTCGCTTAGCACGTTTTCACTTAAAAATCTTGAATGTTCGAATTGTTGCTGTTGATTTTGTGCGACAACTAAAGTTATTATCACAAGATAAAACAAAAACAAAAGATTGGTTAATTTACGCATTTTACTGTTTAATCTGTAGACGTTGTAATGATTGTTACTGAATTGGAAACGTAAATGTGTTGGAAAAGGTATGTTACAGACTAGGTATATTTATATTCATTTATTACGAGCATACGTTTCATTATTTGATTTTATAATAGCTTACATTAGGTTGGAACGTGAAACATTTCCGGGTTTCATTAAAGATACAGTATTTACATTTGATTAATCAATGAATCAAGAGCAGAGGCTTTTTAGAATATAGTTACGCTAAATGAAAGAAACACGATATGTCGATAGACATTTGTTTAACATTTAAATACGCGTTTACTTTGATTTTAACTATAAAATATAAGGTACAGCTTTGTCCGTCTACGAGTGCCGGCTTGTTTGTTTTCCTGAAAACCTTTTTGTTGGTTTATTGACAGTGAAATCGTGGTTTCCATAAAATAGCCTACCGGTTGTTGGTCAGTTGTTAGACTGGGTTGGTTAGTTAGTTGGATGATTTTATTTTTGACTGTTTTCAAAAAGTCAAGGTCAGGTTAATTCGATAAGTTGAATGCCCGCTTACATAGGTCAGTCATAGAAGAATACTAAATCACGCTAGGCCCAATGTCGGCAATAAGTTATCGCTCAGAACAATTACAGATTGACGTCCAAATTCGAGGGCCTCCGCTCGTCCGACTGAGCCAACAAGTACAGTTCCCTGTTTCAAAATGAAAGGTAATAAATGGTGTAACTCATTATGGCGTACACAACAACACATGAAACCTATGGTTGTGTAGTTTTGGCATTAATGTATATACGAAAAAAAGACACACTTTACACATAATACCACTTTACTTTTAAGGAGTTAAGTCTTTGATGGTGGACTTGTTTTATTTAATGAAATAATGCATTTAATAATGCGAACAAATAGACACCCGGCAAAGGTATGTCGTTTTTGCCATTACGTCAAGAAGATACATGTAGTTACACTGTCAAAAACTTGTCTGGTAAGTATTTGTATAATTTTATGAAAGAAAGCATTTACTATGCTTTATGAATTCTGAATGTTTGTTGATACAGGGTCGCCTGTTCGATATTTGCAACTCAAGTCCCCAGAACGCTATGCTTCACTGTGTTCTGCAGCCAATCATTTGCCATTAGGACTCTGGATGATATCAAGTTTGTCCAGTTGCAAGATGATGTTGCTTTGCTTTGTATTTGTTGAATAAAAATTATGTTATTGTGTAGATGGTGTTTGTCGACGAAATAGGACAGTTACATTTGTTACACATGGATTTTATAGAAATCGGTCGTGCCATTCAAGCCAATACATATATAAATAAATGAAAACACATTTTCCTAATACATATTTGATTGTTTGCTTAGACATGAAACTTGCAAAGTGATTTGAGACAGTTTATGACGACAACGAAATCGAGCAGACCATAGTGATGTGTCAAGTTAAACAAGTCTTGTTTAATACAGCTTTACAATGGACAACTTGTTACATGGACTATTAACAACTTTGCAATCCTTAAAAGCCTTTTGTTGATATTAAATGTTTTAACAGACACAAGTTCAAATACCTACCTTTTAGTTATGTTTATTTTGATACACGTTTTAATCTTAGTCAACTGACTTGCTCGTATTGTAACATTAGCTCCGCAATTGCCATGGTCAGTAAAATATTAAAACGTAAGCATTATTTACGTCATACTGATTTTGTCCTTGCGATTTTGACCCGCTGAATATTATTCCCGAATCGCAAATCCACCATTAACTGCCGTTTCTCTATATACTAATCTGAGAAAAGGTGTGTCCTTATTCAGCATAGCTACATTTGTAGCATGACACAGTTCAGATGTTTTAAATGTGTTTACTAGGTTTCTACCTAAATGTATCAACTGATATTATTTATTGTTTGCACTAATGAATTTCTGTTTTATTCCATAAAATGTCTTACTAGTGTTAAAAAGTTATCAATGAATTATTCGACAAGAACATTTATCCTTAATTCGTGTAAAATGCGCAACAAATGAAGCACACTATCCAAGTATATAATTTATGCTATAAAACCAAACACGATGTATATGTAGCATTGTGATATTAGTTTACAAAAAATAAACTGCATCCAAACTGAACGCAGACAAAACATCAAACTGAAAACATATATATTAAGTCCCTTACACTGGCTTTTAACCTAAATGTATGATAAAAACATATACTTAAACTTCCACGTTTCATATGCACTTCAACTTTTTCGTTTTTATTTGTAGGACTCTTATTTAAATGAAAATTAATGTCTTTGGTTGAATGCGCACCATATTCGGGACACTAGCCAATACATAAATTGTAATAACGTTTACCGCAGACACTTGGTATACGCTTCCTGCGTAGTTGCGATTGCAATTTTACTTTGTAATTATATTCCTTGTTTTCTATAGGGTTGTGTTGAACGGCACACCAAAAATAACACCAAACGTATTTCGCATTTAACGAGAGTCTGACGGATCAAAACAAACAGGTTGTATGTCTCGCCTCGTTATTAGTGTGTTTTGTAAATTACTGTCCTGCAAGGTAACTGAATTATAATTTGACCTGATTGTGTACAAGATATAGGACAACTCCGGTCAGTCTGAGCCATCATTCAACATGTCATTGTCAGTGGGCGTAATTCAGATTGAAGTATAACCATAAAACCTTATTACGCTGAACGGGGAACAAACCACGAACCATGGAATTCTTATTTACTTTTATGATTCGCCTTGTAGGTCAAGTTGATTTATGCCATACCTACACTGAATATGTTGTGCAATCCTACAATAAAAATGACATTTAGACAACAAACTAACTAACATGAAGTTAAAAAAAGTAAGGCATACAACATGACTGATTGTGCTGACAATCTCTGTAGATAATGCATTCGAAGTGTTCAATCTCGTTAATATCTCTTCCAATATATCCTTTTATTGTGGTGATTACCTTTACAAGACAAATCACCAATGAAAAAAAACATAAATATCGTAACTGTGGATGAGGGAACCTAAAGCAATCAGGATTTTGAGATTTGATCAAAAATACATGATAGCGCTAGATTTAGCTGTAATAAAATGAACTTGTTCTGAAAGCAAAAAAGTCATTGTAAGAAATCGAAACTTAAATATCAAGTACATTTACAAATGTAGAGTTTTTCTTATTTTATTTTGAACAAAAACTACATTAGGTTCAGAATTTCAAAAAATGTTCATTATAATAGATCGGTAAGTTCTAGAAACTTTAATAATAAGTAACAATGGACAAACTGAGTTTACAAAACTATTAGGTGTGTTTTGTTTGTTTGTTTGTTTGTTTGTTTGTTTGTTTGTTTGTTTGGGTTAAGCGAGAGAAAACACAACACAAACAGGATAATTGTCTCTTAACTTGCCGCTGAATAACTTCTTTTTGAATAAATAAAAAATGGTTAATGTAGATGTTTTTCTAGAAATACTTTTGATTAAAACCTGTCCTTGTTTGTAATATACACGTGATTTACAATAAAAAATAAAACATATTCTAATGTTCTATCATTTGTTATATTTATATAGAACACGGACATTTATTTTGTTGTAACGATCTGAGAGGCATCTCTGGCGTTTAGTCCGCTTTATGAAATCTCTGTTATGCAGTAACCTGATTTCGATTTTAATCTTGTAAATCATAATTTATTGGCTTCGATAGAAAGCACCAGTGTTTCTCAGAAAATATCAATAACAGTGTAGAGTTTACTTTCACAAATGTGTGAAATGTTGTCCGGTTAATATAGACACATATAAAACGGTATAAATTATAAAAACATATGAAACTGTAATGTAACGTTTGTCTTGATAGCTTTATCAAATAAGCACAATTCATTCCTCATTACATTTGTCATAAACCATAATACAAATGACAAAAGTTATTCACGGACATGTCAGCGTTTGTTCCATCACCAAATACTTAGTTTAGTGAAGTTTCTGACCTGATTACGAATTATAAAATACCTAACAAGGATATGTAACAGACTGATGTCGGCCGTTTGAAATAATGCTAATTTTAGCGATGTGTTAAACGACACATAAAAATAACCCCAAACATAGTCTACAGTTAAGAAGACCATGGCGAACACGTTGAGTGTAGCCCCGTACTACATCATTGTGTAGTCATATTTTTCTGGTCCTCATGGATCATGGATTGTACATGTATGGTATGTACATTAGAAAATGGAGTTCCGCTCATGCGCTAGGGGGCGTCAGTGGTGTGGCATCATTCATGACTACTGATGAACAACTTCAATAAAACCGAGGCTGCTGTTTTCTCATGCAGGCTATGCTTCCGGGGGGCTTTCCCTTTCATCAGTTTAATTTCACTTTATTATTGCGTTTTGTATACATTACTGACATTCATAGTGACAACAAATGACTATAGTGAGACAACAATGATTATTGACAATGTAATCAACCTGTATCATCTATAAATTCAAGTTCGCGTAACTACGATATTCCAATTTGAAGCGAAACAAAAAGTTATAAACACAGTCTCATAATTTTTTTTGAACAGCTCTCGTATACTTAAAATTGGATTTTGTAAATGTACATGTACTTTACATTAGTTTTGAACAACGTTATGTTGATCTAATAATAACCCGGAAACATGACATAATATTTCCAAGACGCTGGTTATAAGATGGAATTTATGTACATGATGAAGATAATTCCAGCCAATCTGAAACCACCATTCAATATGTCATTGTCAGGGCGCCTAATTAAGATTTTAGAAAAACCATGAAATCCTTTTACCTCGGTCAAAGGACAACGCAAGAACCACAAATTTGCAAATTACATTTTAGATTCGACTTGTAGTTCCAATTGATTTACGCACTTCCAGCATTGTATATGCCAGGACATTAAGGATAAAGTAAGGAGAAAGTAGAACAAATTATTATGACATAAAACAGGACTGATTATGTTATTGTCTATGCACTTCTTTAACGTTAGACATCAGTCTGATGGGCAAACCACATGTAGATTCCAGATTTTGCAAAGGTGGTGTCGGCAGTAGAAACATAAGCGTTCAACCAACTCATGTTCTATAAAGGGTAACAACAATTGTTATGTGAATGCATTCCAAACGGCTTTGGAAATACAACTATATTGTATCAAGTTAAATAGAAAAACACCCTACCTGCCCGATAAAATGCATAGTTTCACATAGTGTACGGTGTAGTTGCTGCCTTACTTACAAATTTCATCAAAATATTATATTGAATCTGCATACCTAATTTCTTGAATTCTCTTAACACCACGCGTCATGTTTGTCGAGAATAGTAAATAATTTGTTTGCAAACTCTACAGTCTAAACGTGCAAACGTTTGTAATGCGTCATGTTTACGATATCCATTAAATGAACACAACTTAAATGTCCACCAAAGATATTTAAATAACTAACATGTTAATATATCAATACTATTGTTACAGACTGAGGTTTAAATGTGCGATATGTACGAATACACGATTGCCTTCATAAACAATGAAATTCATGGATTTCTCTAATAGTTCTAAGATAGTTTGTTAGACTACAATGCACAATACATTTTAACGGTTAATATATATCAAGTTAAACTTTCCAAAGATACTCAAGAATATTGGAGTTACAAGATGTTTAATGTGTCAAACTGTTTTATTTGCAGAATCTAAAGAAAGTCAAGTTAAGTTAAATGTTTAAAGATGCTAGGTCGGTATCTTTTAGGTCAGAATTGTTTACATCTTACATTTTAACCATATTTACGCAGTGAAACCTACTCCCGTAAATATGAGAAACTGCCAAATATAGTTATTCATGCATG
>Ga0224511_10001452_pt1 | contig 14359 bp, 16 predicted proteins | sample SF_May12_sed_USG_2_FD_169988 | JGI IMG/M metagenome (GOLD analysis project Ga0224511, IMG submission 169988) | Sediment microbial communities from San Francisco Bay, California, United States - SF_May12_sed_USGS_8_1 | ecosystem: Environmental > Aquatic > Marine > Sediment | place: USA...
ACCCAATGTAACCGTTATGTGTTGAGAGATTAGGACAGCAAGTTCCAGCGTAACGGTTAACGGCAACAAAGATGAAAACAAGCTTGCCACCTCGTTTTCACACAGCTACTATAGTTACAACAGCGAAGAGCCCAGGGAATTCCATGATAGAGTCCCCGAAGAAGACTCCATCGGAGTGCTAGTACTCAAAGCGCCCGTTAGGAAACTCGATTTATAGACTTATTTTAATGGTGGGTTTTGGGCCGTACCGGACACCGCTATTGTTATGAGAAACAGATATGTTGCTTGGGGCTACGCACAAGACGCCTGAGTAGGTTTCACTGAGGTCCACAATGAAGAGAACAAGATAATGGTAATAGGACCGGTAACCGTTTAGAGAATCTTACTGGTTTCGCCAACAGTTAGGAGTCGTCTGGGGAATTCTTTTGGCCATGTGTTATGTATATTTCCATGGCATTTATGTCGTGGAAATGTAACCGTTCCCTATAACTGTTTACATCTTAACCTAACTATAATATCATCCACCCTACGCCATGCTCCCCTGTGTCTCTAACTCTGGCACACGCCCAGTCGGTCGTCCTCAACTTCACTTTGAAGAGGTTCTAAAGCGAGACTGCAAGACTTATACACCTCACCCCAGACTGGACCGAGATCCTGCGGGCCTCTCTTTATGGCGGCATTGTTCTGGATGCTGAACAGGGCAGAAGAGACAAGGTGCCGAAGTCAGTCTCAACCAGTTCCCCGATCGTTCGACATCGTTCATTCACCTGCATCTTGATATAGTTGGAAACGACTGAAGCCGGCCAATACAAGCTGTTCATTTCTGTGATAGAGGGTTTACCATTTGAAACAAGTGAAGTTTGTTCTCGCAGTGCCAATTATAGAGTTGTTGTCTTCCATTTTCTAGGGTATAGATTGAGTAAAAAGCAAGGAGAACGACTTAGTTGTCCTCTATGTCGAGCTGAATGGCCTGCGGATGACATTCAAAGGTGGGTAGTGCATTTCTTTCTGAATTTCTTGTTTTGTGCTCACCAATTCTGAATCAACCTTATTCTAAATAATTTTGTTTGAATTTGAACGATGATTTAGTTTGGTCTCGAAAAGTACTTTATTAAAGTTTTGTTGAAGTATATGGTCATTGATCGATTGGTGCTCTCCCGTTTTAAGGTTTGAGGATGTGGAGCCGGATGAGGAGGAGACAGCACTCGAACCCACGCCCTCACCTAACCCTGTCTCTTCAACTGGAGTTTCACCAATTAACAGCTTCGGTGATATAGAGCCGAATACATTACTGCCACGATCACAGCCTATACCCGAGTCTCACATAACTATCTCAGCTCCATGGATTGAGGTGGGTCACCGAGTCCGAGGATGGCAGGATAACTCAATTGCTAGAGATCTTAGCTCAAAATCAAATGATTCTGGGTTCAAGTCCTAGTCATGCTGATCATCTATTGTAAGAACGAGCCTCACATATAATTCCCACCCCCGCTTTGCAGGCCCATTAAATATGATGGCCCCAACAGAAAATTTGAGTTTGCCTCCAGAACCGCCGAGTCGTACTACATTTACACACTAATACCCCAGTTTTAGCCATACTATCAGAAAAAAATTTTCCCACAATCTGTTGCAGGTGTTTGGAGCTGATTTGGTTGGTTGTCTCTTTATGAGAACTAACTGGGTTGTGAGGGAGACGGCACTACGCCACATGAGTCGTGAGGTAGTCATGCAGCTCCGCTCTGAAGATGGCAGTAGAATTGCCAGAATGATAGAAATTACATGCCAAATACTCGCTATGACCATCGCAGATCCTGTGTATAAAGTGTATGTCGCCTCACTGGTAAGCGCCTGTTCAATTTATAGGATTCTTACATTTGAGTCTTCAATTCTTTTGACTGACTGACGAGTTCAATTGTTACCAAAAAAATCAGAGTTTACTGTTCTCTGAAGACCTTGCCCTCGCCCTAACTCATCATTTTTTCAACCAAATGCGTGGCCCACCAGACCAGTGTATTTATACGCTTTTGTAGAGAGCATTGAGGACTATGTTGTCGTATTATGCCACCTCTGACGTGTCCACCTTGCGCATATTTATGAAGCCAGTAATACAGAGTATTGCTCTCAAATGTGCCGACAGTAACAGAAAAACCAATCAGCTATCCTTATCCACTCTCTGTGAGTTCGCCAAAGGTCAGGATGGTGAACTCGCTATCGGCAAAGAGTTACAGCTTGAAGGTAAATCTTAGACGAGGGTCATCCTCCTAATAAAACCATGACATTCTACAATCTTAGCAAGTGTACAACCACCAAAACCCATACAACTAGGCGTATATTTTTTCTCTAGCAAGAAAAGTATACCTGTGCTTACTTACTTGGTCGTGTCAGGGCATCTGAGACCCCTCGCATGAAAAGCTTTCCATTACCGCAGTTCATGAAAGCTTTTTTGTAATATTGTTACAGTATCTCTTCTTGTCGTAAAGGCTTGTCATTTCCTTTCTAGATCAAAATGGCCTTGGGGGCTGCGTCTGTATACTCGAGTATATCGTCGAATCCTTTGATCTGGAAGAGGCTCCCTGGCAGTGGTTGAATGGACGCCTTCTGGCCATGGACCATCTGTGTAAAGAGTTTAGAGAGAGCTTAGCATATAACTCTAATGATCGAGCTAACAGCATGACATCTCTACGATGCGCAATATTGCCTATGGTACAGTTTGCTGTCCATGCAATGGTGAAAATAGCTAGGCAGAAGTACCAAGCTCGCACTATGAAACTCGCAAAGAAAGTCTTCATTCGTGGGGCAAAGTGAGTATATGTAGATCTCATGAAATTGCGGTGTGAGTAGTTTATTGTTGTCTTCTTGATTCAGTTTGCTCGAATGACTGAAAACTTTTGTCTAATTTCAGGTTGTTACTTGTTTTACCGGGAATGATGGACACTGTGAGATCACTGCTTGGTGTACTGTATGGTGACACTAGATCCAAGCTGGAAAATTGTCTACTAGAGATTTCCCTTACTGTCCAACCAATAGCCAGCCCTGAAGAAGACCAGCTAGACTTGGCAGAAGAGAGAGTTGGCTCGCCAGTTGCCAAAGTAAATATCATAGCTGGTGCTCTCGAGCCCAGTCTCTCGGACTGTCTGGGCATTCTGTTATCAAACTTCTCTATACATATATCCATGTATAGGCTTATTGCTTAAATATAAAATACCACTTCATAAAGTGAGATAGATTTACATTTTTCAACACGAAGGCAGACAATAGGGTGTACATGATAGCTGCGACTAATTTAGTGCACGTCTCTGACCAGCTATTGACTAACTCTCAAACCATATGAGACAATGCCACCACTTCTGTTTCAGACTAATCGGAAGGTGGAAAGGCAGCTGTCCTTTGGTTTGCTTTACCAGCCTGTGTCCGAATCAAGCACTGTAGATCTTGATCTCGGGCCTGATGATTCTTTTCTGCCTATTCGGCGACGAGCATTGTCAATGGAGAGTAATGATTCCACCGAGGAGCTAGATGGTAACTCCGCTCATAGACCCACGAAAAGTTACAATATGACTGCGGAGAGTTTTCTCCCCAGTCCCGAAAACGAGTATGTAGGAGAGGGAGACTATACCTTGACAGAGGATCAACTGCTCGAGGATGATGGTGAGTCTCCATCTTCTCCACTTTTGGATCGCGATGCAATGTTGAATAGACCCAGTCCGCCTATAGTTAGTTTACCTTTTATCTGGGGCAGGCAGTAAGTCTACTACTGATGCACCCGATTGAAGTAGGAGAAGCCTAGTGGCTTAGTGAGTAGCGCATGCGGCTTTGAACCAAGTGACCCGAGTTCAATTCCAAGTTTGTGCATCACTTTTGGGTTTCTTCCTTGGATTCGAATCGCGACGTTAAATAAAGGAGACCAGCCCTATGGGGTAAGCCATGAACCATCCTGGAAAACAGACCATTGGTTTAATGATGCTATCCATGTAAAACGATATTAGCATATCTTAAACATATATGACAATGATTTCCATTCTGTCATCTCTAACAGAGTCTACAGAATATTGACTTTATCACACAGGTGACGATGGGGGCTTATCACCCCGCCAGGCCTGCACTTTGACCCGGGGAGTGACAGTCAGTGGAAACAAGCCCATAATACCGGTACTCAGATCTGACTCCCAGGAAAGTGATGACTTGGGTATGTGATATATTAACCACTGAGGATTTCTTAGTGCCATGTGAATGGGGCCTAGGTTGGCTGGCACCCAAACCCCCAGGACAGTGATCTCCAACCGTCTTGGTTCATGTCTTGCCGTTGGATCGAGCTCATCCCTGGAAGGCTAGTCAGCCTGGTGCTTGTTCAACTCTCCCCACCTTAAACCAATTCATGTACAAGTCAGGCCTCCATGTGAAGTACTGGTACCTTGTACATTTAAAAAGGGATATGCAAAAATCGCCCCTTTTACTTATTTGTTTTACAAATGCTGATGGTTGCTAGGTGACTGTGAGACCTTCAGCAATCCGTTTGGTATTCCAAATATGTCATGTGTCTGGTGATGTCACCAACATGTTTTGCTTGGATACGCATAGAAACCAACTAGTATACCGAACCGTAACAAGGATTGACTCTAACGTTGCAGTTGAAGCTGATGGAATGGCCACCCAACCCCCTGTTGACCACTTTACCGATATTGCCATGGTGAGACAAAACCAGGACACTGAGGAATATGACGAAGTAGATGGTGATATCATGTCGATGCCCGGTCAATTGCCCGTTCCCGGTCACCTCAACAGGGATGAGAGTATGGGCTTCGATCCTAATGCCCATGATCAAGATGCATATATCCAGCCAAACAATGCTTTGTCAAGCAATGTGAGTACAGCTGACCATCGCCTGATGTATCCTGTTTTCCATGTGGACTCAACTTTGGTTAAATTCAGTTTTCTCGTATCTCACTCGAAAGTTGAGCAATCTCATCGGATTCACCTTAGACAGTCACTAAAAACAGGGCGGGTGCGAGTCCAACTTTTTGTACTTTTCAGCCGAGAAGTTGTTTAGACCCAAGCTCTTTCAAGAAATGAGATCAGGGTTACATTGTGAGACCATGTTTTGCATTGCATATACACTTTAATTTTTTTTCAGGAGGATATAACTGATAATATATCTGGGTCAGTGAGCCTGTCACTCGCCACCACTAGTGAGGATGAAGGTTCGGATGCCGAGTCACCTCTGCCACCACGCATGTCCAAGGAGAAGGGGATGCCCTTTAATCATTATGCTAAAAGAAAACACTCCAGAAGCAGGACAGACCCAGTTCGCTTTAGTACCGGAGATGGCCCTGATTCACCGAGATACCATAGTGACCCGGCCGTTGGAGATTCAACATCTGGCAAGTACTAGAGTCTGTCATGTTGCTGGCGAGCTCATGTTAAGACCACTGGCAATGTATTTTAGGTTCAAAACCGAGAATATTCTTTCTTTTAACTTTGGGTGTGCCACGTGAGCGTAATGTCCATGGTGTGCCTTCTGTCAGAAATGAGGGAATTCTGTAGCACCCATTACTAGGTTTACTCATTCAGTGGTACCAACATGAATAGTGCACAGCTGGCTTGCTTATTATCATTTAGAGATGCACAACAAGGAACGAAGCAGTTATGACTTGATTGGTGTTTCTTACAGACTTATTATGTTGACTTTTTCCTTACAGTTGATTCCAGCCCAAGAACTCCACCCATCACGTCGTCACCAAACCAGAGGGAGGCGTGGCCATCAGAGGAGCTGATTGGCAGGGTATCCCCCATCCGAAGATCACCCGAGCGGGCTCGCGTGTCACCCATCAGAGCTGATTCCTGTCGTGTCTTGGAGAGCCATAGGCCGCGAAGCAGCATACCTCGGCGATCACCATCTGACCCGAGGCCCGCTTCGACAATCCGTCAGCCACTCAGTCAGTCCCCACTGAGGGCTATAACGTCGCACTCAACTAAGAACAAGCAGAACGCTATCGCTACTCCAAAGAGTGTGGCCAGCGCCTCACCTTCATCACCGAAAGCGGCAGTGGTGCCTCCTCAGATGCGCGGGGCTCATCCTCCTCTGAGAGAACACAGATCGCAGGATGATGCCACAGCTGTGGCTGACGCTTCAGCAGCTATCACTGCCCCTATGCCGTCATCGGCTTTCTCTCGGCCACTACTCTCCTCCTCCACTAGCATCCAGAGGTACGTCTAACCAGCATCCGTAAAATTGGTGTCACTAAAAACTTACCGTACTCATGATGGCTCTGTGGTAGAATGAATGTATCTCACTGTCCTCTCTGTGGCCCGGGTTCAATTCTCAGCTGTGGCGGAGTATTTCAAAGGATTTTCCTCTGGCTGATTGCACTCTGCTGACAACACGTCTTGAGCCAGTGTGGCAGAAAATTGCTCGATCTCCCCTCAATGGCACCTCACAATGGAGGAAGGTCAAAGTCCAACCATGGACAGACAATGGCTGAAAAAATTCCTCACAGATGATCCAGCGGGGTGTATTTTATTAGCCACAGCCGATGCCCGTTACAGAACGGTTCTATAACCCTTCTGGTGTAATGAGCAATTGAAGATTTTTCATATATTGTAACTGGAGCTGACATTTCCTTTTGTAGTATCAGTGGTATGGTGGCATCTTCCAGTGGTAGCAGTGATGGACATAAAGCAGATGACTCCCTTGGTGCAGACCTCAGCGATAGCTTGTACTCGCCGTATGATAAACCCGTCTCATTCAAATCAGAAGTGGCACTCTTCTCCCCTAGAGATTCCTCAGGAAATCTCAACGGTAAGCAATGTCCTGAATTCACTCAATATCAGATAACCATTGAATTAAGCTTCCTTAAACCTTGGGATTTGTTCCCGGTGGATGAAGGCGGTGGGGAAGAGGAGTGGCACGCCAACTCAGTTACACCGTTGGCTTTCTAACAACCTCTTCCTCCCATGGCTCTTGGCTATGGGATTGATCATTACCCCCATTAGTGCATAATTGTCTTCAACTCTAGATGATTGTCACTGTAAGGATGAAGTTGAACTTGAAGAAGCGATAGCGTTAGCCCAAGCCATGGAGATCAGCTCAATGCAGCCGGACTTACCTAAAGTACCAGGACTGTCACATCGACAAACAGAAGAGACCATAACCATTCATGTGCAGCCACAGCGACGGGATAATACAGTAAGCAGCCCCAATACCTTTATAAATAACTTTATATTATAGCTTTTAATAAATAATCTACTGAAAACTGGTGACCCCTGACATTGTTGTCCAAAAGGTTGGTTGGCTTCTGTTCGCATCCCACTCGTAGTCAAGTTGTAAAATCGAGTTTGTCCGATTAATGTGCTATTTGGCAGTGTTCAATAAACGGCCCAGATATGAAGTATGTGTACACTTGATTTAATGCGGCGTGTTGTTTACAGGATGGAAGACATGCTGAAGGTGTGGAGTATCTAGAGAACATACACTGGAAAAGAGGAATGATGATAGGTACTGGGGCATTTAGCACATGCTACCAAGCACGAGATGTCAAGACTGGCATAATCATGGCGTGCAAACAAGTAAGTGGCTTACTATTGCTTAGTCTGTGTGCCATCAGCCAATCTCAAGAAGGAAAGTCTGCTCACTCGCCTCCTATTTTAAATATGAACCCAAAAGCCACACGTATGTGTTTCTTTTGGGGTAGAAAAGTCTTAAAACGAAAAGTAATTGCCGCTCAAATAGCCCCTATAGGTTACGGCGGAGATTTAACCAAACTGATGAAATTTAGATTTCAGTCAATTGCCCATTCTTCCTTTTAGGTTTCTTCAAATGAATACTCCTGAAAGTCTGATAAAATTTTTGTAGATATCATTTTGTCGCAACTCTAACTCGGAGCAGGAGAAGATTTGTAAGGCTGTAGTCGATGAGATTCGCATGATGGCTGACCTCAATCACCCTAATGTGGTGCGCATTCTGGGTGCAACGCAGACAGGCGCCCATTTTAACATGTTTGTGGAATGGATGCCTGGTGGAAGCGTGTCACACTTGTTGGAGACATACGGAGCGTTCTCTGAGCCAGTTATGACTAGCTATACTCAACAGATTCTCATGGGGTTGGCTTATCTTCATGAACACGGAATTCTACATAGGGATATGAAAGGTCAGTGCAAGGAACCTCACTTTCAATCGTTAGCTGTTCTCTGCTATTTTGGGCCCATTATCTTTAAAGAAACCCATCAAATTTTACACTGACTCTTTATTCAACTTGGTAAAATTACGAGTTCTCTTTATGTCTGATAGTGATGGACTGATCATGATAAGGGGCCGAATCGGTATGGTTCTACGCCAATTTGTAGTGATCCTATCATGACCACTTTGATGTGATGACACTGGAAAAATAACAGCAGCTAATCGCACTTCTGACACTAGTAAGGTTTGGCCCAAAGTTTAATGAGTGTATGAGCGAATGTGATGGCTGTCGGTTTATTCCTATTTGATATGGAGATATCAGTGTGCCAAAAATATTTCTAGTCATTTACATGTAATAACAGCGTTCATGCTGTTAAGCTCATCTTGATTCTTTCAGGCGGTAATCTCCTGATTGATAGCACAGGCAAGCACCTGCGAATCGGTGACTTCGGTGCCTGTGCTCAGATAGCGTCATCCATGACAGGGGCTGGGGAGTTTAAAGGGCAGCTTCATGGAACCATTGCCTTCATGGCTCCCGAGGTAAGTTTGGATAGGATAGATCTACAATATCTGTTATTAAATGGAATAAAAACGGAAATTATTTGCAAGCCAATTGTATAAAGCCATGTATTACCAGAAAATGATCCTATTTTCTACTGGTCGCAGACTATCTCATGACAGAAGTCTAAATTGAAAAAGTGAAAATGTTGAATCACCGCACATCATGTTGCAAGCGCATGAAACTAACAAGAAATGAAAATTTGGCAGGTGTTACGTGGGGAGAACTATGGTAGAGCCTGTGATGTTTGGAGTGTAGGATGTGTCATAATAGAAATGGCTACTACGAAACCACCATGGAATGCCAGCGCAGTCTCCAATCACCTCAAACTCATATTCACAGTAAATTCGTAATCTGTTACTCAAGTTTTTCAGCTGAATGTTATTCAAAGGATAATGAGAAACTATGTACCCGTACCCCAGTACCTTTGAAATCATGTACCCTGTACTCTCGAAACCATGTACCCCAAGCTCGAAACTATGTACCCAGTACCATAGATACCATGTACTTCCATCAGAGATTCGACAAAAAAAAGAGGAATAACCCAATAATGTTAAAACTTAAGGTTAAGTACTTGTCTTTTCAGCATAGCACAACATGAGAGGGACAAATAGAACCAATTTTGTATTTTCCCTTTCAATACTCAATTTAAGATAGTGTATTGGATAAATTTCACCACGTCACCACCTTGAATTCCACCAACTTTTTTTTATGTTAGAATACCATGTCTCAGCTTGGGCATTGAAAGTGAAAACAATAAACGTATGCTGAAAAGTCAAGGGTTTAACCATGTTTTAAACATTAGTGGGTTATTCCACTTTTGTTGTAAAATTTCTGGTGGGAGTGCATGGTTCCGAGGGACAGGGTACCTGGTTTCGAGCTGAGGAACTGGGTACATCAGTTCGAAGGTACAAGGTAGCTGGTTTCGAGAGTAACAGGTTCATAGTTGCCATAATACGTAGTTTCTCACTACCCTTATTCAAATACGTCTGGTATGCGCACAATGAGATAAATTTTATATCCAGCAAGGACAAACGGCACTATTTTCAGGGGCAACCTAAGATTCATTATTCAGTGTTCAGTAATGAACCAAATCTACCGAGGATGTTTACGGTCACACTTAGTCAGTCCTACGACTGATTGTGTAACTATGGGGTTTACCATGGAAGCACATACTAATGATCCCCTCATGCTGTGTTGTTACTTTTACAGATCGCGTCTGCTGAAAGGTCTCCCCCAATACCAGATAACTTAGCTCCTGCCATAAAAGATCTAATGCGTAGGTGTCTTGAAACTAAATCCCAAGATAGACCGGCAGCCAAAGAACTATTACAGCATGCTTTATTTACCCGGTGCTCCTTTCCTCGGTAGAGGCTGAACCTTCGCACCAAATGTAAGCATGTACTGCATGTATCGCATGCACCACGCGCTTACCGTTATTATGTTTATGGTCAAATCTTTCTTTTTAAGCTTAGAAGAATTCTCAGTGTTCTTTCTGAGATCAGATGGAATATAATTTTTAATACAGAATTTTTAAAATTTTCTGTATATATTTTGGACCAAAGCTGTTTGGTCTTATCGCCATTATCAAAGGTGATACCAAAGCAAATGTATATCATGTATATCTCTCAGGGTTTGTTCTTGATAATGTGCTCATTGCTGATGTTTGGACAGCAGTTTTCGGGTGTGTTTTATCCCCCATATATTTTTAAAACTGTTTTAATGCGCAAAAGTGCTCATAATACAAACCTATACAACATTTTATTTCACATTTGTCCCAACACACAGAGTGCTATTCCTTGGCTTTCTTTTTAGGTTTGGAACCCTTAAAACTTGCCAGTCCTGTCGGTTTTCCGGCCTTTTTGAGCTTTTCGTGGATCCTTTTGACCTTTTTCACCTCCGTGTGAAGTCCAAAGGCTTCCATTCGTTTCAAGGACATTCCCTTGTACATCTTAAGTTCACCTTGTCCCTTTTTAGTATTAGCCAATTGTTTACTCAAAGCCTTTTGCTTTTTCATGTGTTTTCTACGTCGTTCAGCTCGTTTTGCCAGCTTTTCTTCTTCCGTTAACTCCATTTTGGGTGTGGTTGTTTCGTCATTTGGTTCCGCTTCCTCTTCACTTGATTCCTCATGCTCTTGTTTTGACTCCTCTTCTGGCCTGCAGTGCGATAAACTTTTCATCAGAGATAGCATATCAGCTGAACGTATTTGTTAAACATTATAACTAGGAATGCTAAAACCTATCTTAGTGCCCGTCTTACCCGTCTTATTGCAAAAGTTTTATTCTATGCCCTAAAGACATATGACTGTTTCACACTGAATTTGGTGCGGAATTCAGGTAATGGCATGGCGCTATCCGCTTCAAATTAGCTCCTTTTTTAGTCAACTAAAGCTAAAAAATTAACATGCCCAAAAATAAATGCACAAGAGGTGATCTAAACCATTTTCCGATTTATAGAACCAATTTGTAGTATACAGATACCTAAAACGTTGATTTCAAACAAATTTTCAAAGACTTACTTGAATAAGCTTGGAAGCATCATCCTCTTCAGCCTCTCATTGGTTGCTTTTTTCTTGTAAACTCCAATATCTTTATTCTCTTCTTTGTCAGTTCTGTAGGCTACAGCCTTTTTCAAAGATACCCATGCATTTAGTTCTCTATCAGGGGCAGATAATATCTACAACAAAACCATTATCAAACCTTATGAGCAGCAATGCAATAACAATAGTATATAGGACACAGAGTTATCCTCCCTATGGTAGTATGATTGGCCATGGAGCTAATTTGTTGGGCCATGAGATTGGTCAAATTTTGCCTATTAAGCTATTCCTATCATGCAGTAGTAGGCAATGAGCTTTTCAGGTAGAATCTCACAACAAAATCAATCAGAGTCAAAGTTCTCTGAATTGAAAAAATTGCCGGATGGAGCTCACCATGCTTGTTTTCCATTGGGCATTCATAAATCACAATGACCAGATCTCCTACCATTAATAATGCCATTAGAGAGCCTAGTCAAAAGTTTCCGCAATTTATGTAATGCTGGGCCGTATGCGAAGTACAGTGGTAACCAGGTATTTTTATTTCTTTTATTTAAAATTGTACTCGGGCACTTGGCCTCCTAAGACTGATGCTTGCTGGAGGGGTAGAAACTAGGATAAATGTGAGGAGCTCACACTCACAATGCAGGCCCGCCGTGACCTTGCTTCGAACCAAGGTTTTCATGGTTACAAGCCCAGCACTTTCACGACTGAGATATCCAGCTATATGACGAACACATGTAGTGTAAATCCAGCAATTAGAATTCTGTTGAAAGATGCATGAGCGTGACATACCTCATTTACAGAAAGACCGAAGTCATTGGCTGGTACACTTCTATATGGGAATCTACACTGCAAATCTCCTATAGTGTCCTCAAAGTCCAGACCATAATATTCATCCCAGTATTTCTCAAATGTTGTATCATCTACACATATAATGTGTGTAATATTAGTAAAATAAATCACTGTGCATGAAAGAAATGCATTGCTAAAAATCAATTAATTTTTTTAAAAAATGAACGTTTCACAATGCAAGACAGAATAATTCAACATTCACCCACCGGGGTTGAAAATTGGTTTTTCTTTCTCTAAGGCTTTTCTGAGTTTTTGTTTTTTCCGTTTTCTTTTTTTATCCCGTTTACTCATGCCACCATCCAGCCCACAGTTTCTACTCTCTAAACTCGCTACATTAGCATCATAGTCAGCATCCATCTGCAAGACAAGTAGATTTAATTACTCGGATGTGCAGAGACACTTCTAATTACCGTATACATGTCAACCCACTAATTACTGTATACATGTCAACCCACTAATTACCGTATACATGTCAACCCACAATTACCGTATACATGTCAACCCACAATTACCGTATACATGTCAACCCACAATTACCGTATACACAGAGCGGGCTTAAAGGAGTTAGGACACACAAAAATGCCTCTACATTATTTTGTTTCTAAGGGTGCATCCTTAGGAGACTTTCTGCTTGCACCCTCGTGCGCCATAGAGAAGGTAACTCTAATGTCTGATGTCATTATCCAAAACCGGCGAGGCGGCTGCAGGAGAACCTATGTTGTGTACTGACCAGAAAATAACTCTATGAGCATCTAAAGCAGATGAGCAATGCTAAACCAAAGTTTCATTGCGATTGGCACAATGCAACACACAAAAATTACCTCCGGTATGTTAGAGATAGGCAAACCACAATGAGAAAAATCTCACTTCTGCTACTTCGGTTACTAGACCGGACGGCTTGTGGATGTGAAGACGAAAGCATGGACTGTTAACAATGGGTTGTGTACATGTGACCTACACTTGATTAGCCATTGTCCTCTCGGTTTCTGTCTAGTAGTTAGATTTTTAGTCGGATAGATTGTAGTACGCTATCCACTAAGCTATCACTTTCGCCCCTACCACCTCTTTAGCAATACAATTGAGCTAGAGAGATTTTGCAAATGAAATGTAAACATTCACTGGACCAGTCTCAGACTTACTATGACTTCACCATCAGGGCCAATTTGTGGTTCCGCAGCTGATCTTGGTACATAGTTATCATAATCTACAAAAAGGCGCAATGTCCATGAACACCACTCTAAAAGATCCAATCCCGCCAACAGATGATTGGGGCCATGACACACTTCATAATGGTCCAAGTACATGGGCTAGTTGTGCAGAAATTCAAAGAGTCGAAAGATGAGAACTACGCATGGGTTCAATGTGTCTGCTATACCTGGTAGATCTCCATCAATCTCGGAATCGTAGTCAAACATGGGTTTCTCTTCATCTGACCCCACTTGTTCTTCGCTGGCATTTGATGTCCCTGGCAGAGCAGGATCCGGCCCATCAATCTCTGGGTCATAATCAAACACAGGTTTACTGGCGTTTCCATCTTCATTCATATCATCTTCAGCTTCATCTGGGAACATCTCCTGTTTAAATGCTGGTGAGTTACTATCATATGAAGGGCTCTATTGGTATCAAGTATAAAAAACTACTCGAGCATAGCATAACTCCGATTGCACATTTGTCCAATATCATCATATAAATTATTTATAGTGCCTACATGACCAACTGAAAAGAGAAAAGCATACACGCTCCGGTAAACAAGACTTGATCCATATAGAAAAATTCTATCCCATTGTATCCCACAAAGCCCCACCCTATCCCATTTTATCCCACCTGGCCCCTCCCCACCCCATCCGATCCTCAAGTATCAGAAAATGTTGGCGGTGTACCTATAATCCTTAGCTACCTTCATCTTACGATCATGCTCCTCCGGGTCGAAATCTTCATCCATCTCTGCTTCAGTGAATGGCATCTTAGCCGCTTCACTCCTTCGCTTAATACTCTGCAGTTTCATCTCAATCTCCTGGCGCTTTAGAGCTTTCAATCTGTCCACTTCCATACGCCGCAACTGCTTTATCTAAACGAGACAAAAAGACTGTCATATCTCTATCACTCTGCATACACTAGTTCATTGTAACTCTGCTTCAATGGCAAATAATTCTAGCAAGTTAAGTTCATAGTATTTAAACCAGGAATTGTAGAACATGAAGGACACCAACCTTCTCTTTCTCCATCTGTTTCCGCA
>Ga0224511_10001453_pt1 | contig 14357 bp, 5 predicted proteins | sample SF_May12_sed_USG_2_FD_169988 | JGI IMG/M metagenome (GOLD analysis project Ga0224511, IMG submission 169988) | Sediment microbial communities from San Francisco Bay, California, United States - SF_May12_sed_USGS_8_1 | ecosystem: Environmental > Aquatic > Marine > Sediment | place: USA...
TATATATATATATATATATATATATATATATATATCACATTTTAATGAAAAAATCTTGTTTATATTTTGATAAAAAATACGTTTACGTAAAACAAAGAATGATCACACCTGGCATGTACATAAGATAATACATTTTAGATGTACAAGATGTTCAACTAAAATGTTCTAATCTCAAGCCTTTCTTACATTAGAACAAAATGTCTATAGACAAGTTTCCCTAACAATTAAATAACAAGACCCGGATAACTTTTTGCAAACCGAAACGAATATCTGTTCTGTAATAAAGTCAGCTTAGGATTTTGTTTATGGATATACGTACATATCAGGGATGTGCAAAAAATAAGTATGTTGCATACAAATTATACACCTCCATGTGTCAGGTACCGTGCTAGTTTGGCCGAAACATAAATAAACACAGACTGTACAAAAAGAAACGCGCACAATGACATGCAATGAACATTTAACATTAAAATCAGTGTTTTAGTTTGCGTTCGTAGCACTTTACCTAAAAAATATAACCTTAAAACATTTACTTTCTAAAATATTTTGAACATGAGATTAGTTATTGTTGCCGTGTGCATTTTTAAAAAAAAGGACATTTGTTATGTACACTTTTGAGATGAAATGTTCGTTACTTAAAATGGTCATTACAATAAATAGCTGGTGAAAGAACACATTAAAGTAGTTTCTCTAATAGAACACAGTGGTATTCTTTAGGATATTTAGAATATATTTTATACTTAAGGTAAGACCTTTGTAATGGACTATGAAGGATACACATTTGTATTTTTTTATCAAAACAAATAAACAAGATTGTGTCATTAAACTATGATATATATTATGCTTTTACTTTTCAACCATAGAAAAATCTTTTCAAAATGCAAGTTACATGTACCTATATTTGCTTAAATTAAATTAAAGGGATTTTTCACCTTATTTACTCCCTTTAATATGAATAGAATGAAAAATTTCAATCTTGTTCATAAAATCAAAAAAGAAAAAAAACTGTGAAAAGCGGTGTGGTGCATCGTCTGCAAATGGCATATGTTTCAATAAAATAAAGTTTTTAAAACTTCTACAAAGCTGCAAATATGTGCATCCATTACAAAGGTCTTACCTAAATCAAAACATATCAGTAAGTAATAGTTTACCATGAAAAGAGTTCAATTTGACACAGTTACAAATTAGTTTTTCAAAAACGACAATACCGAACAAAACGGCTATATAATTGTTTTGGATGTTATTGAAAAAATATATAATTTGAATATTTTATATTATATTTCTTATATAAGTGTATGGTCTTGACATGTTTCAAAAATTAAAAAAAACAGAGCCATAGTTTGGAAAAAAGATAGAACACTTTTATTTTCGACTCATAAGCAATGATTAAATTTTGCATCAATGGTGTTTTGTAGGTTTGATGGGTTGAATTCACATTTCTGGTGTTTGTATCATGACCAACATATTCATCCAGTCGGATGGTGCCAGGCTAACGGCATCGACCTCCAGCCACCTCCACGAAGAGGTATTCGGAGTGTTTAAGTGATTATAAATTACAATTAAAGTGAGGGATAGAGATAGTACAACATTTGAAGTGCAACATATCAACTTAAAAGTAATGCACTATTCACTATCATATAGCCTTTTTTCAGGCAATTAAAGAGATCATGCTGAGCTATTGTGACCGGCCTTTGTTTGTGGTGGGACGTTCTTCCATATTAGTTTAGATAACCCCAGTTGGTTGCATAGGTAAATCACGGGTTCAGAAAAAAACACTTTATGTCTGAAACCGTAAGAACCAGGTCCTTCATATTGGTGTAAAACATTATCTTGAAGTTCTCTACCAAAGCTGTTCAAAGTTGGTCCCGTTCTACATGTAGTGTCCCAATTTTAAATTGAATTATATTGGACAGTTTTATACCGAGATCTTCTAAACCACATGCCTCAATTTGATAAAACTACAGAGGCTTGATCATTGGGTGAACCTCTTCCAACATAGGTAAAGGTGTTGTACTTAGCTTGATTGCTAGGTGAAATTGATTTAGGAGACCCTAAGGGCCGTTTGTTTATGTTGTCTAGTGAATTATTATAATAGGATCAAAAACGAGACATGTTCAATGTTGAGATAAACAATATCATGTAAAACAAAGTGTGAAAAATAAGTTTATTTTAGAGAAAAGAAAAACACTCATGTTAAGATAGTATTGTTATATACGGACACCATTTGACATTAAAAAATGTATATACGGTAAAAACAACAAATATGATTGCCCTGTCTCTATAGGTCATCAATTAATACGTTGATATGTGTGTACGCCTGTTAAGAACATAGTTTTATTTTTATTTTCATAAAAACTAGACGCTCTTTTGCTACTGCACTGTGATGGGGATGCCATTGTAGCTAAAGGTCTGTGTGACTTCCTAGACAAAAATGGATATTGTACCATCCCTGCCAGCGAGTCTGCGAGTGAGCCTTTAAGTATCAACATGTCCAATGAAGACGAACTTTTAGATACCGCACTCGTGATGAACACTCTTGTGCTGTATTCGGATCTTGCCAGTCCAGTTCTTCATAAAGCGGTGGAACAGATTCTTGCCGTGGAAGACCTACATGCCAAGACACATTTTTTGTTTTTCAACACATACGCTGAGGAACTGCAAATTCCCAATGCTGTTAACAGACGTTTCACTGATCGCAGAATGATGACGGAAAGGGTAAAACATCTTCTGAACGGCGTTGGTGGTATGTGCATGTATGATAAATTATTCAATGAGAGCGTTTTGATTGTTTGAACATCTAAACGCATTATCTTATTCACCTTGTCCAGGCTTTTAATTAACTGTTCTTTCTTGTGAAACATGATATATTAGGTCTTATACGCCCGAAGGGAGCTTCGTTTGTATAATGCTATTGCGCATGTCGTCCGTCTGTCCGTGCGTCCGTCTGTCTGCCCGTCTATCATGCGTAAGCAGTCCTGTCCGCTCATTAACCAAAACTTTATTGCACATAGATTTAACTTTTAAAGTAAATGGATGGCTATGATCTATAGATAATCCTTATTAATTTTGGAGTCAGTAGTTCAAAGGTCAAGGTCACAGTGATTTAGAGCATAAACTCCTTGTCCGCTGAATAACTTTTAACCTTTTGAGCTTAGGGACACCGTATTTAGTGTCACAGTTGGCCATGGCCAACATAATTATAATCCCTATTGATTTTGGGGTCAGTAGGCCAAAGTTAGAGGTCACAATGGCCGTAAGCATAAAATCCTTTTTTGCTCAACAATATGAAACCCATTAAGCCTAGGAACACTATAAATGGTATCTTAGTTGACCATGACCTATAGATGATCTCTATTAATTTGGGGATCACAAGGTCACGGTCACATCGACTATGAGTATAATAACTGGAAACCTATTTAGCTTATGGATACCATAATTAGTATCGTAGTTTGCCATGATCCATAGATGATCCCTATTGATTTTGGGGCCAGACGACAAAGGTTAAGGTCACAGTGACCTGCTGCATACAATCCCTGTCTGTTTAATAACTTTTAAGTTTAGGGACACTATAATTGGTGTCTATGATGGCCATGGCCGACAGATGATCCCTTTTGATTGTGTGGTCAGTACGTCAAAGGTCAAGGTTACTGAGTTTTGGAGCATAAAAACCGTGTCCGTTCAATCACATAAAACCTATTAAGCTAAGGGACACAATAATTAGTATCTTTGTTGGCCATCACTCATAGATGATCCCTTATGATTTAAGGGTCATTAGGTCAAATATCATGGTCACAATGACCTGGAGCATAAAATATGTGTACGCTAAATAGCTTGAAACATATTAAGCTTAGCGACACTATAATTGGTGTCTTAGTTTCCCATGATCCATAGAAAAGTGATATTGAGTTTGGGGTCAGTAGGTTAAAGGTCAACCTCACATTGGCCTGGATAATATACTATGGTTGTTTGAAACCTGTTACGCTTAGGGACACCATAGTTAGTGTCATAGTTATCTAAGACCGTAAATCCGTATTGATTTTAGAGTCAGAAGTCAATGTTACAGTGACCCGGAGCATACAATACTTGTTCGCTCAATAACTTAAAATAAGTTTTGGAATACTTCAATTGGTGTCTAAAAGTTGGCCATGACTGATAGATGATCCTTTTTTATGGCTAATCCTTCGGGCTAATAATGCTCAGACTAGCGGATCTCTAGTAAGCTTAACTATTCAAGTATTAATAATGCTATTCATGTCACTTAATCATTATCATCAGAGTCAACAGATAATCCTGACAATCATGCATTTAGCACGAATGGTCTTATTGTGTTGTGGTCTGTATCATCTGTCCGTCAGTCAGTCAGTGCGTTTGTCAGACCACCTGCCTTTTAGTAATTTTATGTGTGGACCATTATTTTATTACCAAACTGGTTTTTACTCATATGTTACAAATCATCCCCAAATGTGTGCGCTATTGTGACTGGTATTTGTCCCCCGGCGTTTGTCTTCCGTCAACATTTTTATTAAACATCTGCTCCCTGATTCACTCAGAGATCATGAACTACTAATAGCCGACCAAATGCCTCTAAATTGTCCTTCGTAGTAGCATTCACAAGAAATGTTTGACCGTGTGTCTTGGAATGATTTATATAAACATTAGTGAATCTTGCTGGGGATTAGGTTTACAAGAGATATTTAGCCATTGGTAAACTAGGGTCAAACTTATAAATGTAAGACTTCCTTATTACCTATTCGCCAAATAGGCTTAATGAAAACCGACCCGTTTAATGAGTCACGGATCCATGCCTGTTATGCAAGACAAATTGAAACAAAATTAGTTCAGTCGGGATCGGAGATTGAACCTGGAGCTGCAACAAACCAAGACCTTGTGTGCTATTTTCCACACTGTATAGGGGTGAAAAGTTTTTATTGACATCACGCTGAGGCTACTATAGCACGCCCTTACACAAGTGACTATTTTATTTAACAAAATAATCTTTTGTGTCCAAAGACATGCGGCTATGCTTGTCCAAGTATACGCTAATCCTTTCATGGATGAACGGATTATGAATTTTTAGAAATGGGAGGTCTAGCATAACGTTCATTGATGACTTATGAAATGGCCTTTCACTGTAAAATCTACTTCGTTTGTCACGGAGTAGAGTCACCATTAAGGTAAGACCTTTGTAATGGACTAAGAGGGATACACATTTGTATTTTTATCAAAATATAAACAATATTTATTCATTAAAATGTGAAATACATTATGCTTTTATTTTTCAACCATAGAACATTCTTTTTAAAATGCAAGTTACTTTTATTTGCTTTAATTAAATTAAAGAGAAATAATTTACACCTTATTATCTCTCTTTAAGATGAATAGAATGAAAACTTTCAATCTTGTTTATAAAACCAAAAACAAAATGTGAAAGTCAAACGCGGTGTGGTGGATCGTCTGTAAATGGCATATTTTTCAATAAAATAAAGTTTTTGAAATTTCTACTTAGCTGCAAATCTGTGCATCCATTACAAATGTCTTACCTTAAACTGTGAGCAAATGCAATACATGAACAATATTTCGTAAAGGCAAGTTTTCATTGTTTTTGTATGTTCTATATTTACATATAATTTATAAAAAAATCCATGTTATAAAATGTTTTTATTGACATTATTGGACACAATTATCAGTTTTAAAAGTTGATAATCTTAAAATTGAGAATCCTGTACTTGGCAGCTTTCGTAACTGATTATCAATATAAACACTTGTGTTCATGTTCTTGTATGAATGAAATATTGGGATTACGTAGATCTTTACAAATACATTAAATTTGGACATAGATGTGTTAAAATACTTGACTTGTTCATCAGGGAAAACCTGTTTACAGTTACATTACTGGACAATTTTGTATTTTTCGTAATTATGAATTGTCATTTTACTTGTACTTTATTTATAGCTGGTAAAATAATAATTTACAAAGAGCTAGAAAAAACATCATTATAGTAATATGATCTTATATGTCATAATTTGGCATTTTAAAAACCTGCTTTACATGAGTAAACTGTAATATTTAAGAATCAGATCCATGTTATATTTTTATACCGACGTAGTGTTAAGATTATGGAGAGTATAATCATATTTGGGCTATTAACTTTTAAGATAAGGGTAAACATATTATTTTGATCATAGAAACATATTTTATTAACACAAAATTCAAAATATTTTACATAATAATAACAATAATAACAGTGCGTGTCCAATTAGCACATTTGGCGAAGTTGGCATACTTTGAAAGAGCTATGTTTAAAGATAAAAGATTCAAAAAAGGAATTGAAATATTTCTGTTACATATATATGTCAATATCACCACTTTGAAATAAATACCTTAATCATCATAAACAGTGCACATGTTAAATATAAGGATGCTACCTTTTAATCAATACATTTGTGGATAATTTTGCAAATATATGAAATTGTTATATTATTTTAAAGAATATTAGCACTGAATCACTTTTAACAGTTTTTGTAAACCATTGAAACTCTTCTTAAATACCAATTAATTTAATGCGTTAATTTGACGTCATATTTCTAATGATCCCAAAATCTCAGACTTTGACACATTTTATATTTTCAGATGCCCAACCTGGCCAAGCTTTTACAGATTTGAAGGAGGTAGGGTTAACAAAGAAGATGGACGTGAAGGTTCCTAAAGACAATAATCCCAACTATTTAACTGACATGGTTGTGATCACGAGCAATAACATTCTCATAGTAGACGGGTGGAACAACTCAGTGAAGTTGATGGACGTTCAGACGGGCTGTCAGCTCTCTCACGTTCAGCTACCCGGTCGGCCATGGAGACTATGTTTACTGCCCGGGGATCGTGCCGCCGTCTCACTACCTAGCGAGAAAGCTATACAGAAAATTGATGTGTCAGCTGACCAGCTCAAGCTTTTAGACAGTGTCCATGTTGAAGGGGAGTGTAAATGTTTAGCCTATATGAATAATACTTTCATTGTAGATTTTAGAGGTCAACACTGCGTTGCAACTTTAAATATGGAAGGTCAACTTTTGAAATCAGTTACCAAGGATAACATGGGAAATGAACTTTTCAAGAATCCATATTACATTTGTGTCACAGCAGAGAAAAATGCTTCATCAATTTATGTTTCTGACATTGACACCCGCACCATAACGCAACTGAACGAGGAGCTGGATTTGCTGAAGACGTTCAAGGCCCCGAATGTGGTGGTGCCAGGCGTCCTGGCAACGGCTGGTGGGGGACAGCTACTTGTGAGAGCCTGGGGCCCGGACAACCATAGACTCTGGGTGCTGGATACCAGCACGGGGGTGTTCACGGAGCTGTCGGTTGGACTGCTGGGGGAGGAAGGCAGTAGGGCTAAAGAAGGATGTGTGGCATTCTGTTCACGACTGGGGCGATTGCACGTTAACATCGGGAATGAAAATGAGGTCATTAGATTGTATGAACTATCATAATATGTGCAGTGGTATTGATAATGGTACCACCAGAGTGAACAGTACACTGTAAATAACTTAAGAAAACCATCACTAAAATGTAGACTCAGACTCTGTATGCAACTTTTAAGATTTTGTTAACTGTAACCCAGTACTTTTAAAAGTGCGTATTATAGCTGAAGATCACACATCAGTACTGTTTGTTATATCAATGTACAACTGTTGTATGGACAGAAGTTGCAGGTGTCTTGCAGACTCATTCCTACACAAATATTGACCTTGGGTTACTGCAATAATACTTAACTGCTCAACTAGTATTCTCTTAATTAAGTTACGATTAAACTTTGAATCATCTTATAAATAAAATGTAATGCACAATTTGTAGAGAGAAACACACTTATAAAAGCAGACACACTTGTTACATGTACTTCAGATAAATGATACAAAAGTAATTATGTGTGTCAAACTGACCTATAATGATGATTATAAATGAAAAAAGTGAACATTATTGTCATAGAATACATGTTAATATATATATACCCATATAATCTATTGTTTGTTTAACAGTGAATATAATGCATTTAAAACTTAATAATTATGACTTTTTATAACTATTTTGTGTTATTTCTTATTGACATTTTATTTTGTTTTTAACTGAAAAATTTAAATCATGTAACTAAGTATTTACTGTACATTTCAAATCGCCAAAGGGCATGTAGGTATACGACCAAGTTTATTAATATAAATTTTACGAAAACCATTTTAAACTTAGCATTACTGTATATATAGCTACGAGTATATATATGGTATTGCAGTGTATGGGAATGGCTTAAAAATATGTACATCTGCGGTTTAGGTGATGCGCTGACGAGCACACGTTTTAAGTTCGATTTTCGAGTAAGTCATTTTTATCGGGTTTACAGTATTTTAGCCATGTTTTCCCGATAAGAACGTTTTTCAAACCAGATTTACATAAAAATACAATATCCATTTGTTTCTCATTTTAATAAATATCAGTGAAAAAGACATCCTTATCTTTAAAAGTGATGTTTATTTATTAAAAATAAGTTACAAGAAGATATATTAAAATGAAAAACAGTCACATATGATATGAATTAAAACTGAAATTAAAATATCATAAGTTCTGTTATGAATGCAATAAGAGAAATAAAGAAAAAATCCGATCTTTGGGCGACGGCTAACATGGGCACACCCAAACCGCTGGATAGTCCATTTCACTTGTTTAAGTCGCAGTTAAGTACGTGTTTATTACATACAATCCAAAAATTTGGCACTCGACATTACTACGAAAATATCTGAACATTATTGGGTTTTAAAAGTAGTAAGTGCCATTAAAATCAAATTGACAGTACTTTTCTTGTCGCTTCTCATTTTTATGTATTTATCTTCTCTTTTTTTTAAATATGATCTTATTTCATTACTTTTAAACGTTATTTTTGAGAGGCTTTAGACATACTTTATACATGTTTGCAGTTTTCATTTTCACAGACATACCGTAATTACAACATCACACAATAACACATAGCAGTTTTGAATAACATAACGAAATAGCATACTTACATTTTATATTACTGTTTTGCGGAACAATTACATAAAACTTTGGATATAATGGTCAAATTGATTAAAATAGTAAAATACAATCTTTTTATCAATATCAATGGACAACTTGCAGTTTTAGATATAATTAAAGCATTTATACTTCGCTCATGCGTTAGGTGACGTCAGCGGTGCTGCATTGTTCATTACCAAAGACAAACAGCTTCAATAACACCGAGGCTGTTATTTTCCACATATAAACAACGCATCATGTGGACTTTCCATCAACACCTAAGGGTTGCCACCATGTTTGGCAACTCTGACTTGTATTTTGACGAAGATGAAATATGATTGCTGTTAATCACTTATGCCTTAAATTGAAACTCCACACACATAATGAGGATAAACATCTCAGGACATTTAAGAAATATGACTACTACCTGGTCATGCCGTTTTCAACAAAGTTATTCTTGATTATGAAACTGATGAAAGGGAGGACCAGAAAAATATGACTACACAATGATGTAGTACGGGGCGACGTTTTACGATAGTTTTATGAAATGTGATTTTTCATAAATCACTTATCATAGTATGCTAGCATAATTATTTTTAACTTTTCATTCCGACTCAGCACTCATTACTGAGCATACTATGTTGAAAAAAATTGATCAAGTAATGCTGTATGTTGTTATGAGCGAAGATGAACATTATCATGCACCTTGTTCGCTATTTGTTTTACCTTAAGCATATGCAATTACAGTATTAAGAGTCACTGACAAGGCGAGCGTGTAGGGCCGTGACTGCTCTTGCTATATTTGTTTTGTATTAACGTGTGGTTTCTGTGTTGTTATTCTTCAATGAAGCTATTTTACATGCCATTGTTATATATACTATATATTTGTGTCTTAACATTTCTGTTTAAGTGCGTTAACTGCATCTATAGACTTAATGTGTTATGGCATTGTTCATGTGTTGATTTTCTTTCAATGAAGATAAACTGTATCATATTGTGTCTTAAAACTTATTAAATACATATGCCAAACAATGTTTTTATTTTTCATTTCTTTTTCCTGTTTTACATATTGTAATTTGAACATGACTCTCAACTTCACAAATTCACGTCGTATAAAAACAGCTACTGTACAATGTGGTGGAGGTTGTGGGCCTTCAACAACTGACTATAATGATGCTTGACTGGAACTTTACATGTAACAAAAACATGGATTGAATGATATTTGGATTTACCAGACTAAAAGATCTTCTTCACGTTATAAACGCGCGTATGTATATTAATATATCACTTTGACACTATAAAACAAAGATAAACCAAGATACATAAAATATCATGATTACTTTACAAAATAATATACGTTATCATACCGACATATACATATTCCAACTCTACTACAAAGTCTGAGTTTAATACAAATTTATTTACATAAACAGACGTCTGACAAAGCGCAAAGGATCCAATTGTATATATTGAATGGTACTGGTAAATAAATTACCGCGCTGACGCCATTGACATCATGGACGGATTTGTAGAAACTGCAGTCCTCGCTGTACTCCATACGGAACATGTTCACGCGCTGTTCCTGGTCGCCGTCTCCCTGAGTGTGGACTTCGGTCACCACGCTCAGGGTATTGAGTCTAACCTATGAAAACATTTTTGTCAGGCAGTAGAACAGTGTACTAATGTGTTATAAAATCATTTAAATGCTATGTCTGTATCTTGCGACTAGAAATGATTACATTTTAGCCATAATTAATAGCCTAATCTAACTCTCGTAAATATAAGACTATCCATGCCCGCAATTATGACAGAACAACGACTTCGTTAAAAATATTGGTACAAGATAAGCCCGGAGCCTACTGACCACAACAACCACTTCAAAGTTCAAAACTGTGAAACTAATTATCCCGTCTTAAACATACATACAGGCAGGTTGTGCCCATCGCTTCAACTCAGTTCCTGACAAAAGGCCAGGATGTACTAGTCGCTAAACTTTTGCACAGAGAACAACAACAAACTACATTATGTAGGGTACAATCTTTGTCTGATAAGATCCAACTAGGAGAGATCTATGGTCTACGTAGCTCATAAGATATTAGGCATTAGAGCGCCTTTGATCGTTTAACATTGCAGCAATTGCATTTTATGAGTGGACTATTATCAACCAATGATGTGTGCTGTATCGTTTCGTTTGCATCATACTTTTTATGTACGATAATGTCTGTCTCCGAGTGGAAATTCGCGATTTTCCGATGACAGCGGTGGCATTGCATAAGATGCGCCTTTGTCAAACCGCAACGGTGACGCAGTGGTAAGAGCATTCGTCCCGTAAGCGGGAGATCGTGTATTCGATCCCCAACCGCGTCATACCAAAGACGTTATAAAAATGGTACCATTTGCTTCCTTGCACAGCGCGAAGCTTAAAAGATAGGTCTGGCGTCTATCTCCTCTTAAACCTCGTTCAAAAATGAAATAGATTATATCTGGAATGAGCGGTCGAGAGAGATTAATATAAGTTGGGATAACTTGCTTTGCAATCGACCTAAAATAAATATAAAGTTTAAATTAAATATTGTGGAGTTATTTTTGTGACAGCTGTGATTTGTGTAACCCAAATTAGAATGCATTTTATCAATAGATATCGTGTCTGACAACTTTATATGGAAATAAAAAACTCATACCAACCTTAAAACGAGGAGATAGGTCTGTTTGAGATGCACAACAGGCCGCACCTTCGATCGTACTGAACAGACGGGCGTATCGAGACTTGTGCATAGTATCCAAGATGGACGTCGCAAAAAACTGGGTGTCAGAGATGGGAACAACGCCGTTAACCAGAGCTTCAGTCCCGTTGCACGTTGGCGCTGTTAAAAAGAAATGTTTCATTTGCACTCTTGTTTTTAAGATTTAAAGTTGTTATTTTCTACATGATAGTGAGAATTGACGTCATTAAATTCAGAAGTATATTCAAATTAAGCACTTCGTGTTCAAACTAAGATAGTAAATACAGATTATAATATTATGATGGTTGCTTTGTATAATATATCAATATTTTCGCTTAAACGTTAAATATACTGACGCTATTAAAAGGTGTTCACTTGTGTACACTTGTTTGAAAATAATAATAATGGCTTTCTCTTTTCTCAGTTTAATTCATAAAAGCTGTTCAACAGCGGTAATTTAAGATGCCACATTACTGACGCCCCAACCCCACGCGCATGATCGGGTTTCTATTATTTTCTTATTTTTAAATGTAAACAACACATAATCCATGATCCATGATGCCAGAAAAATAAAACTACACAATGATGTAGTACGGAACGACACTGTTCACTGCCCCGAATACAAAATAAACATTTGGAGACTTAGCTTATATAAATCCTTTAAAAAAAACAAATTTAGCTCGTGGTTTATATCAAATAAAAGGGTTTATAACTTCACTTAATATAACTTTTATTATAATTTTCTGACTCTACGAATTGTTCTGTAATATGTCTTCGAAAACATTCTTTTGACACAGCAGATTTAGAGCTTTAACGTGTTTTAGATTAAAATGAAATGTATGTACCAGTCGCAGTCACGAAGAAAACGCCAAAGGAGTCGTCGCCTACGGTGATGACATCTTGATACTGATCAAGGCTCAGCTGACATGATCTCGTGTTTTTGTTGTACCCAGCGATATCACACATGTTATTCTTTTTGCCCGCACGGATACGTTGCTCCACACATTGAATCTTTGAGACAGACGCTATCGTTGTATGGCTTGTAGCCACTCGTTTGCCAGCGGTAAACTGTGTAGATAGGTCTTGTATTGTTGCACATGATTGTTAGAATGATATGTAAACAATAACTGCAATCTTAATTGCGCGACTTATCCAACAGAAAGACATTCCGTTGTAAATTGATAGTCGTTAATATGAAAGTTACCGTTTACTAAACTCCCCGCGTAAAGTTCTCAATCGGACTAGCGCTTATTTCTTTTTATTATACGTTTTTCTCGAAACCGATCATGTGACTTATTTGCTGAAATGCAACAACAGTAACAAAAGATAAGAATGGTGTGAATGTGTTTTATTGCATGAAACTTTGTCACAATTGTAGAACTCATTTATTATTCGTTAGGTAAACCAATGAAATGAATTCAGCAGATATTTGAAAATATTTTATAGACCAGTTTACAAAAGAGGAAACATAGTGGGAAAATATACAATTCTATAAGTAACAAAGTATTTGATATCATAAAAACAGAGAAAAAAGAAGGTGAATAGACAAAATAAATATCAGCAGGCTTAATGGAACACAAAATACGGACCAGGGTATTGAATCAATAAAGAAAGCGGACGCGACAAAACAGCATATGGGGCTCAAATGTTTTCTCAGAACCGCTAAACAAATTTTATTTCTTATAAATTTGAGTTTACGTAAATACATTCAACGCAGAGACATTTTCAATAAATGTATAGATCTATCAATGTTTTATTTATAAACTCAGACAAGTGCGTCACTTTGACGTATGTTATTTATCAAACTTTTAACAAGAACGTGACTCAAGTGAGGAATGTGAAGTTACAGTACAAACACATAAAGTCAAACACGTCCAAACAGTTTGATTACACACACATATCATGATTAAACAGCCATTACTGATTTAGTGAAGTAATTTAATTATATATCTGAAAAATAACGTAATACCTGTCTGACGATGTTTCCGACGGAGTATATATTTTTTACAAAAAAAATTGACTGTATAATGTCTGAATTCTGAAGAAAAAAAGGAGAAAATAATGTTTGTCAGCTGTTTGTTTTACCGTCAAATGGAGTTTTTGAATATTCGATAAAACGGTTAAACATTTGACAAATAAGCTCTTACATGTAATCTAGAGACATTGTGATTATTAAGGCATTCATATTTTTCTACAAATACATTGTTGTACTCAGAGCAACTCATACAAATATTTGCATTTCAACTTGAATGTCCCTTTTCTAGTCCGTTAAATTTCTAAGTATGATTCAAGACAGAATTAGAAGATTTGTATGTACGAAGCGTTTGTGTTCAGATGCCCGTTTTTACATTTGTTGACTGTCCATGTAAATGTTTGCCTTTCTGACTTAATTGCTGTGAGTAGCAATACGTTCTCACAAAATGCCTTTGCCCTCGTGTTGTGGATGAACCCGCGATTCTCTGCATGAAGTGTGCAGGACCTACCCTCTTTCCCGACAATGGTGGGTAGTTAAATTTAATTTAATTATTGTATGAAAAAGCCAAGTAAAAGTACTAATTTATTGTGTTATAAACGGAATACAATATTTATTA
>Ga0224511_10001454_pt1 | contig 14351 bp, 5 predicted proteins | sample SF_May12_sed_USG_2_FD_169988 | JGI IMG/M metagenome (GOLD analysis project Ga0224511, IMG submission 169988) | Sediment microbial communities from San Francisco Bay, California, United States - SF_May12_sed_USGS_8_1 | ecosystem: Environmental > Aquatic > Marine > Sediment | place: USA...
GGAAATATGCTGTTGATATTGACCGCAAAAATCGTTATTGACCTCGGCTATCGCCTCGGTCAATAACGATTTTTTAGGTCAATATCACAGCATATTTCCCAGCTAAAAATGAAATAATTGTATAATAGTAATAGGTAGCTAAGGTTAACACTAGTGCATTTTAAAACTGGTTCTCTTTAATTTTAGGGCAACATACGTATTGCCAACCAAAAATAAAATGAATTTGAAAAACCGAAACACAAACATTTTTTGTTAGGGTAAGCGATATATGCAACTTTGTGATACGGTTCAGTAATTTCTATATTGGTTGTAATGTGGTGGGTATGATTCTATAACTGACTATGCTAAATAATAAAAATAAGAAATGGTGTTGCAATAAAACATATCGTGGTGCTTCATGTTTTTACTAATCAAGACTCCTTATATATTCCGAGACCTTTATACGACTTCCGATGAACGTGACATGTATTGATAATGCTTCATTCAATATAAATCCTATCTATTTCGTCTTGAAATATGTGTCAGCTTTGCTACGTTGATCATCCAATAGGAAATTAAGCCGGAACATAGACTTATAAGTCAATTGTAAAGATAGAACACCGATTGCTGCTATGCATGTTTCGTGTTCTTGAAGTCGCATTACAAAGCAACACATTAGGTAGAAAGTTCTGAGTAGATGGCATTTTATAAGACTTAGTATATGTATGTTAAAGAAATGGTTTTTTACCTATTTAATTATTGATTGTATGATTGGGATTTGCTTTTGGATACACCCGCATCTTCTAGTGGCATTTGTGAACAACATTAAAACCGTCGCTTTGAGTCGTTTGACCATGAAATCATTGCGCTTTAATGCATACATTGTATTATATACAATTACTTAAATTAAGATGCAAATTAAATAGTCAAACGTGTGTTAAATATGTGATACAGACACCATGTTTTTATTTAAGTAGTATAGAAAGTATCTGGTTCTATCAGTTGGCTGATCACATGTGTATGGTCGTTATCGCATTATATATATTAAGAGTCAGTACCCTACTTTTTTGTTATGTTATGTTTGCGTCTCTTTGGTAGTGCTTAACCTTGCTTAATTAAGTGTTTTAACTTGACTGCTGTCATACAAAATCTTAAGGTGCAAGTACTTCTTCGTGAAGCATTTCTGTAAAATACACTGTATTTGTCCTATCGATATTCACACGTGGAGCAAACAATTTTGATATTACCAGGTATAAATGTAGTTGTGATTTATCTGCAGATTCTAAGTAAGTTTTGGATAGCTTGACCGTACGTAGAGAATGACAGCGACCATGACCATCTCATTTGTGTTTGTGTATTTGTTTGTTTGTTGGTTTTTGTTTGATGGAGTCTGGGGTGGCTTTTAATGTATGTTTTGTCTTCAGTTTTCTTAAAAACTTTATTGTTCCTCCCTACCTTACCTACCTAATTGATTCACGTGGTTACCCGAAACATCCACTTGTGTTTTGAGTTAGTTAGGTTAATATGTGATCGAACATATCTCGATATATGTTTTAAGATTACAAATTATGCTTACGAGAAAAAGAGCTACCGTCCAAGAACCCTCCATCACATGAACTCTTTATCTCCAAATATAATCGAGAATCTAAAACTTGCAAATGCAAAAATTAAACGACCTTCTAAGCAACCAGTTATGTGTAGTATCTGGAAATAATGCGTCTGGAAAGGTAAATAAATCATTTGAATTGTATAAGCAAATGAGGGTATATGTCTACGGTAAAGAAAAAGCTGGTATCCGTATAACTTAAAAGACCATAATTATATTTAGATTTGACTAGGTCGCTAAAAGTGTAGTTTTGCGGATCAGAATTTGACGGTACAAGGATTTACATACAGCCACTATAATTATATCAAAAGGGTTACACGTTTTATTGTTCCTCCATCGCTGAATTATCCATACTCAATATATTTACTATTTAATATATATTATACCCATGACCCTTTCAGTCAGCATATACATATAGTGCGTTTTAATACGGTCAACTGAGGATGGGACAGAAACACATACATCGTACATCATAGTGTTGCATGTAAAACAGTTGTCACCACCGTATTGCACGTTTTATTTACCCGACATACACCGCTATGTATAATACTGTATTAATGAACTGTTCCATATAAATTGAATCAGCAAATTATTTCAAAAAAATGTTTTTCGTCTTCCTATTTATAACTTAGCTTGTTGTAAAATACAAGTACAATACGTATTTACCTCGTGACCAAGACACTAACAGTTGACTACTAGTATATTTTATGTTTACTTATAATTAATTGTATATCTAGCTATTTGCATTTATGTTTCTCTACTTGTAATTATTATTATTCCATACTATACATAAGCTTCTGTATTGCCAACAAACTGACGGTGATAGCAGTCTGTTGCAGAGGGTTGTGTTTAATTGTAAATATGTTTCTCTTTTGCGTTGAATACATAAATAAAGATTGGGCGTAACGATGAGTAAATAACGTATCTATAGAACGCTTTAAATGAGGTCTGATTTTCCGACAAATGCGGAAACGCATGTTACGTCAAACATCGCTAGTGTGCGTAGCTAGCAATATACAAACGATTCAGTCTTCAGGTTTGTCAAAAGACGTTATACGTTATAACGTTCCGTAATTTTCCGCCCTTAGTCGTAGAGTCAGACGTCATTTTAAGCGTTTTGTCGATACATTGTACGTTAAATACGTATGATGATTTCGGCAGGGTAGACTAATAAGTCATTTACCGTAATCAAAACACAATCTGCACGCAACTTGCGCTATTTTTTTAAGAATGCTAAATGTTAAATGTTCACGTCTAAAAAAGTTTATTCAGAATATGTTACATGTACTTGTATATTAGTAATATAGCTGGTATAAGTGCGTTTCAGTATATTAAAAGAAAGCCTAACCTTTTTCTCTCACCACCTTCCAGATAAAATCGATTCGACAAAGTCATTTGTTTGTTATAACAAGTCATTTTAAATTAAGGTCGTTTGTGTTAACAAAACTATACTTAAATACTAACAATGAAAAATAGACAGTTTGTATGTAACATTCATTCTAAATACAAATGCGTTACGTTTAACATATCGGTACACGTTGTATCCCGTATCATATGGTTGCGGTGGTCCGAAGTATTAGGCTGACGGACAACCTTTGACCTCCAGTCTTACATTAGCGTAGACGTTCCATGTACGAGGATAAAGTCGAAGGCACAGTGCCTCGACGGGCGTGGGCAGAGCGTTTGTTACTACGGTGGTTCCGTCAAAGTTCCCCTGGAAAGTCTGAAGAAAGTATTATATTAGAAGCTCGTTGCTATCATTTTGTTAACCATCAACATCTCACAACGAATACATTTCATTAAGTTTATATATTTATAACTAAAGAAGGTAATAACACAAAATCACATATGTGACAGATGATGTATATATGTAACGTCATTTGCATCTAGAGTATTTGGACCAAAAGTCACACATATATATTTTGAAAAAATAAATGCCGCTGATGAAGGCCGAAAATCTGAAAGCGCTACGGCAATCATATGAGCGTTTTTTTATATATATATAATTATATATATAAACATATATATAATTATATATAATGTAAAAACAAAAGCACTTGCACGGTTGCACCTATAAAGAATTACCTTGATGTTGCCAAGGTCGTCGAGGATTGGTTGGAAAGTGACACAATCTGAGCTGAACATCAGACAGTATTGTGTCGTGTATGCCAACCCACTAGGTCCTCCTTGGGTCTCAACAGCCGTCACCGTACTTGTACCCCAGAATTGGACCTTCATCAACAGCTTTTCAGTTGGTTTGTTTGCAACATTAGCAGACATAACAAATATTTACAAACTGAACACTGAACGATAGATCAATAATGTTATATTTTACACAATTCATAATGCAAAGAAAGAAAGAAAGAAAATGCAATCTGACCTGAAGGTAGAAATTCTTAACAGGAGCATCTGTGTCCGCTGTGGACGCGATCCACCCTGTTGGGCCATTCAGTCTTGCAAAGGAGGGTAGATAATTCATGTTGTTTGCAAATAAATAACTCGTTGCCGTCATGTGATTATCAGGAATAGGAGTGGCTCCTCCTACTAACGGCTCTTCCACGCCGCAGGTTGGCGCTATGTAATTGAATAGGAATCATACAAAATAATCGACTGAAATTATTCTGAGAACGAGAAAGTCTAAATTCGTGTATGTCGGCCGAACATAATGCAATTGTCATGAGAAAAACAACTGTAACCGTTGTTGCTTTTTTCATTATCACAGTGAAACATGTTTATTTGCGATATGTTCTGTGGATATGAGAAAAATACAACCGACTATTAATACACATAATTCGGTAACGTTTGGCTACCTATGAGCGTTATTACGTGTAACGTGTAATTATGTAATTTGCAACATTGTGTAAACATGCCAAACGTATAAGCCGGGAAGAATCTGTTTTTTAAAGTTACACAGATCCCCGTTCAAAATTCAAGATTTCTATATTCAAATTACAACATAACAACATGTTATATTGAACATTAGAGTAAGTTTTGAAACCACTTAGTAGACATTCAAATTAAAATATCAAACAAAGAACTTCATAGATGTATCGATTGATCTAGAAGTTTTTTTGCGTTGATATTGTCGACCCTTTATCGACATGATAAATATTTGAAACATACGCTGTTAAACAAAACATTTTCCTGTAGAAACGTATTATTACATACATAGTTCTTTTTCACATGTCTTAAATAGATTCCCCCAGAAATTATTTTTCCACATGCCTTAAATAGCTTTCCCCATAAATGCTTACCATTGGTTGATATATTAAATGTTTACTTAAACACATTTCGCAATGCAAAGTATAAACAACTGTTTTTTCCGGATATGGAGACAACGCCACACAATAAGTTTCAACGCTAAAATATTGTTTTAAATATGACATTTTCATTTCAAAAGCAAGTCAGAGCTGACGTAGATATTGTTTATATTTACCATAATGCACTTCGCAACACTTTTTCAACATTTAAAGGCTCTAAGAGCACAGCTTAGGCATACAATATGACAAATATGTATGGTGGCACAACATTAAATAAGTGTGTAAATAAGCATACACTTAAGGTACCGTTTCCTAGATTGGAGGATTGTTTGCACAAACCATTTTCCAATACACCATTCAATAAGAGGGAAATGATGTTTTCGTCCATGGGACAGAAAAAAATACCCCAACATTTAACCTCACATATTTCAATTTTAAACTTCTTAAACATTGGACAATATAATCCAAATAATCATTTAGTGACCACTGACTGTGTAGTATATACACATGGAGCTAAATGTTTTTATTAAATCCGAATACACACAGGGCGTAAATGCCAATTTTCTCAGCGTAAATTACGCACGTTCGCGCCTTTTCTTGACTAATGGACGCAATGTTAAGAGCCGTGTCGTTGTATAAAATTATTTAAAACAAATAACACGTTTCGCGTTTTCAGACATAAAGCTTTAAATGCTGATGTTTTATTATACCATACCTGAAGGCGTGGCGGTAGTGTTTGGAGGCGTGGCGGTAGTAGTTGGAGGCGTGGTGGTAGTAGTTGTAGGCGTGGCGGTTGTAGCTGAGGTAGAAACGAAACCAACTGCTGATTGATCGACAATACCATCATGTATATTTCAGTGTTTGTTATCAACGGTTTACCAAACTTTATAGCTCAGGTACATCAGAGCCAGCGGTTAAGTTTATTAACCGTTGATAACAAACATAAATATATTTAATGTATCGATTTATGTTTTAAAATGCAAATCCTTGATAAAAGACATAAATATATTAACTATGTGTATGTAATTATGTTTTAATCGCCTAGCCTGACCGATTTAGTTTATGAAACCATTTTCCTTCAATAACAAATATTAACGTATTCATGACGCATAGTCATTATTCAAAATTGTATGATTCAAGTTTCAAGTTTCAAAGTTTATTGGTTATCGGCACTATATGTGCCTTTGACCATATACAAAATATATACAAGTCATTACAAACAGGTTTTCAAACAGTGCAATAATATAAGAAATTAAGCATACTCAAATGCAATTTAATACTAATTATTATAAACAAATTCGCTAATATCAAAGAAAACAGTTAACTAACCAGGGAATTTTCTCTAAGATAATCTATAAACAAAAACATTTACTGTTAATAGGCTTGATTATGTCAATTATTTAATGAAACATGACAAGTCTCCGAAAATTAAATAATCACAAAAGACACACAAAAAGGAGGTAAGAGAACGGTTAAAATACATACGGCGAAACATGCGTATTAAGTATTTAGCCTACCACCAGGTGCACTAATATTTAGAAAAGGGTGGTGCATGAAGTTTAGTAATAAAACAAAACATTAATTGTTCATTATCCATTAATTAGCCAAAACAATGCAGTTCACGTGGGCCAGCAGAAATCAAAATATAATAGGACCATACATTTCACACGTAGCCGTATTAAACGCATTCAATAGTCTGCTAACATGACACACCTTATTTGATTCAAACGTTTGTTTACGTCCTACTTTATAACCTTTTCTTTTTTAAACCAACAAACTGTTTCACTTATAAAATTCTACTATTACCTCCGTTGGTGCATGGGGTTTAATATGGCTAAGTGTGAAAGGTATGCTCCTTTTTTTTTGTTCTGTTGGCCCGCGTGAAATCCATTGTTTTAGCTAATTAGTGGTAAATTAACAATTAGTGTTATGCTTTATTACTAAAGAGTGGCACTTTTGAGGTAACATGACAATATTTCACTTTTTTCATTAAAGTATCATTGATAGTTTTTGAATATGACAAATTGACTATTTTGGGCTGTTTCGAGCATTTAGCTTTGTATCTCCTCCTTAAACACCCGATTTTATTACTATACAATTTTAAAACAAGTATCATTGTATTTACCTCATAGAATAGGTTAACGCCATGAGAGATAAACGCATTTTCGCGACATATATACTTAACACAAAAGTAAATTAAATTTATTAGAAAAAAAGTCAGAACTAGATCGATCGTGTGCAAAATTCAGGACAACTTATTAAGAATATAAACCTACGTTAAATAAGTATTTGTGTGTTTTAACTCGGGGGAAAAAATAAAGAGACCAAGGCGATAATTTTGGACGTTATTACAAAATCACCTGCTGCTTGTTCTATGACAAAGACTCCAGTCATCTCATCGGCAACGTCCAATGCATCTGCAGGGTTGTCCATGCTTAGACTACACGTTTTTGAATATTTGTTGTATCCGGCCATTTTACACTTTCCCATCTTTCTATCTCTAGAACACCACTCAACACATTTAAGTTTAGAAATATGCTGCTTGGTCGCATAGCTTGAAGACAGAACTTTATTCGTTATGAACTGCGTCCTCACTTCTTGTATGTCAGCCGAGCAGAATGCAATTGTCAGGAGAAAAACAACTGCAACTGTTGTTGCTTTTTCCTTATCACAGTAAAGCATAGTTTCACTTGCGATATGTTCCGTGGCTTTAAAAATGCAACTGTGAACTATTGCGTATATCATTCGGTTATATTCGGATTATTTTGTTCGTTGTTACGAATGTGCCATTATGCGTTTACCCGTATGCAAATATGTCAAACGTATTGTCCGGAAACAGTCTGTTTAATGAGTTATATTGATTGGGGTACACAATTCAAGATTTCAAGATTCAAGAAAATTAGAATAAAGGCGATATTGAACATTGTTGCTAGGCTAAGGATTTGAAACATTTGAATGTAAGCAGACATTCAACTCAAAATTCCAAATATAAAGTCCAACGGGAAATGTCAATAGATCAAGTAGATCTGTCACCTCATATACTGTGGGTCCTTTATTTTACTTGACTTTAATCATTGGAAACATTTTGTGTGAAACAGGATATTGCACAGTAGCAATGTAGATATACACACATTTAACACGCCTCTTCTTAGAACCGTTTCCGTTTAGTAAGAATATGTAAATGTTTACCTAGTCAGTTTCGCAACGACAAGTATGCTCAGATTGAGGCCTTTAGCCGGAGGTGGATAAAATATCGAGAACACGCCGCAGTAAAATAGAGCTTGCATTGCCAAATAGGGAATTCGAAACAGAACTTATACAACCTGATCAAACTGGAACTGAAAAGGAAATGCAAACATTTTCGTTCGTTGAAGTTTTGTCGTTAAATTGATTCATCTGTTTCTTACAATGCAGGGTATTCAAAGTTTAAACTAAAGCGTGGTGATTTTAACAGGGCTTTGGTATCATGTTAAAATTTTTTTATCCTGCAGCAATTGCTGGATTTGTTGTATTTTGCAGCCTTCACTGTCGGTTCCTTGCACGATTCATGAGTGTTACTATTTTGCTGTTACACAGTATACAAATGTTGTGAATTTCTTTCTCGAAACCTAGTCAGAAGGGAAGAGAATGATGCTTTGGTTTAACTTACCATATGTTTGGTCATTCTGCAACGGACCTGCGATGATTTTCACAGGCAGAAGAATTTTGTAGAATTCCCTCTTGTTAATTTTACTTCTTATCACATCCTATCGTTCCGTTCAGCTTCTATGTGGCCTGATTGGAAAGAATAAATGCATTTTTTTCTTTTTCTTCTCCAAAAGACGATGAGATGTGATGTTTGCTATGGCTTAAAACTGGTTTAGTCTCCCAATGAAATTCATTGACCATACCAGGGCAGTCATTCAACATTTATTTGAGAACTCATTTAAGAAATAATAAATACAAATAAAAATAAAAAAGGAAATTCGAAAAACAACAAAAAATAGTTTTTTCTAAATGTATGTTGCATCATGGTGTTTTACGTGGTTTTGTGTCGTTCTGTGTGATGGTTTTTAAACGGGCCGTTTTGTCAATAAACATTGTCATCGGGTGCCCTTAAACTTGATATATGTATATTGTTTACAACATGTTTTCTTTGAACATCGGTTCAATTTATTATTATATCAATGAAGAAATCACGCGTATTTGCCATTTTAGCCATGAGCGGAGAAGGTGTTAACGATATCCTAATGCGAAGATAACTTATTACGCTTAGGAATGTAATGAGACAATCAATCAAGTCAAGCTATTAAAATTTTGCAACGTAATGGGTCGAAACAAACAAACAAAGCCAAACGTGCAGGTGTTGTAGTCTTCGATATTACGAAGAAATAAGATTCTTAGGATGCTAACTGTTGAATAATTGTTTTACTACAAAAAGGCACAGTTAAAGTATTTATGGATATAAACTTGTGTTATAATTATTAAAGGCTCTAATCTTCCAAGATGGGTGCAGTTCTGGGAAAGATCCGATTGTGCCGCACAGTACAATGTTCCGAACGTGCGCAAAAGAACACAATCGGTCCATGCAACACTCCACCCCATTTTTAACGAGATGGGGCTAGGCCCATATTGGTACATGAGACGAATCACCAGATTGTTATATCCATGACTAGAAATAATTCAATATCACATATAAGTTACACATCTTTTCGCAAGCCAAATGCACAACGACAGAAGGCCCTAATGATTTCAAGCAATTACATGCCCTGTTCGCATAAACACAGTAATGGGACGCTAGGTCTAAATAAAGGGCTTGTCATGGTGTTTTCGGGGTCCATTTACGTCACTTCCGGTGAATATCCAATTTATGTTTAGTCCATCATGTGCTATGCTTTTGCAGTACAGTTATAGTTGTTCTCTATACCGTCAATTCCCGTGTATCAGTCTTCTAGTCAATACATCATGGCGGCGCAATGTTTCAGTTCACAAATTCTTTTCGCTAATACCACCGTGCCAACAGCGGCAGAATACTCGCTGGCGTTCGCGTTTATTCGTACAACGTCTCGGCTATCATACTGACTGGTCTACTGACAGCTCCCAGATCTCATCAACAGTTATAAAACATTCCGATGGAGCCAATCATGCATGTACAAATAAATAAAAAATATAACTGTTTTTTATAGATTCATTTCACTTATCTTAACAGTCTCTTAGTATGTTGAATCATTTTTTTTAAAATAATTGTATTACAAGGCTTCAAACATTTACGCAAACAAGAATGTGCAGTCTAATTAGAGAGGGTAAAACGCCCCCGTTTGGTATGCATCATTGAGTGGTTACAGCGTACGCACGTTGCATAGGGCGGGTACGCAGTACGTCAAAGTACCGTTATCTTGTAAGAAGACGTCATAATTTATACATAATAGTGTACAAACACGATAAACGTGACATTTGAAGTGAATAACTTACTTACTATGTTTCGCGCACGAGAGAATGGACACTTTTTTCGTTAGTAAGACTGAAAGACACTTGCGAAAAGAAAGTGTTATTTTTTATTTTTATTTTACATTTTTAATTAAGAAACTATTTCATGCCTATTCGCATAGAAGGGGGACCGCGGACCTTTTTATGCCTTATTTATTTTTCTCGCTATATTGTTTTAAACCCAATTTTTAAATGCTCAAAATAAAAAAAGCTGATACTTCAACCGCATAATTTATATTGATAAGAACAAGAACCTTCAAAAGTAACACATTTTTGTTTGTAAACATATTATTACAGACATGTTTTATTACAACTAAGACAATGCTGTAAATTATCAATTATCACGTGTGTGTATATATCATCATTTATGTGGTCAAACACATATGAAGAGTCGTGTACAAAAAATGTATCGTTTATGTTAGGAATAATATGTCCTGTTGAGGTCAACTCAGCATTCTCAGACAACCTGGACAAATGATGTCGCCGAAGTATTATGGTACCTGTGTTTTGCAAAGAACACAAACATTTATTTTTATTTTATTAAGTTAACATATATGGTTAAACTAAAACACCAAACCAAACGTTATTTGGCATATCTAAAACATTTTATTTGATTGCTTAATTGACCAAGGGTCGTGAAAACCTGGTGTCGTCAAAACAAATGCGACTCAAATAAAATATTGTATACAATTTATTGCAATAAATAACACTTTAAAATAAAAATTAGTTTGGTTTAACAAGCATTATATCAGAATAATATCAAATTCGTCTTTTTTTTACCGTAATAACTTTTTCACTTTATTTACACGTGTCGCCAAACCTGAATAACATACGGGACAACCTTTATTTGGCATCAAAAGTACACAAAAATTTACACTAGATAAAAACACTTCGTAAAAACAGAGTGCTGTAACATACGGGACATAATATACGGGACGATGATCGGTCAAATTAATCACTATTTTTATATCAAAAAATGTTAATTTTAGGTTCAAATAGAGAATTGAACAAATCGAATTGTTTGCAAAATTCCAAAACCGCAATTTTTTTGAAAATAGAAAAAATAATTTTCGACAGACCAATGACCCGAGAAGACATCAGATTTTATCGTTAACATTGAATTGGTTTTTGTACTATTCAATATGCTATTTAAGATATAGACACACGTTGTAAAAGAATACAGTAATGTACCTTTATCATTCAGCGCAATAATTGGACACTATAATTTACAGTTGTCCCTTGTGTTATGCATGTTTGTCCTGTATGTGACACCTTTGTGTTCATCTTTTTTTCATTTACTTAAATGATTACAACATAGTTTATATACAAAACAAGTTGCTAATACTTTTATATAACGATATATAAAAGATTGTTTGGACATTTATTAAGAACTTTAACTAAATGATGCTGAATTGAAATGGAACATAATTTTGCAGTAAACTTCTTGATGTTATTAATTGCGAGCAACAAATGAATGATACATTGCTGAAGATTTTACAGCGTGATTGTTCAACTTTCGTTTGTGCAGTGCAAAAAACACACACATTTTAATTAGCACATTCTCATTTGATAATATTTGTTGAATTACTAGGACAATATGGAGTAGTATATGACCTCTTTTGCGTTTATGTGACCTTTACAGGTTATGTAAAAGCGATGCATTGCATTTAGTTGTAAGAATACTAGTAGCTATAAAAAATGATGCAGTTAGTTTTTACATTATACTCATTATTTAAATGTTGTTTGCTCATCTGTACATTAACTTCTCTATCAAATGGTCAAGTGCAGAGATATTTTGTTGTATAACCTGCGGGGCATTTTAAAAGACGTTATTCAATGATAAAATCATCAAAAAGTTGTTTTCCTCTACACCATAAATCGCACATGACTTCTATGATAGAAATATATAAACAAATGCTACTTACCTAATATTTAAACAAAACTACTGTTAAATCTTTTACATGTTTTAATAACATGTGCATGAGTAACGTACGGGACATGTAATAAAGCGACGACTTTCATGTTATAGAGATAAATGTTAGATTTTTATGTAAGAAAAAAAAGATAAAATGTTATGCAACTATTGGTAACCAATTAGACACTATGAAATAATTTGAAACGTTGGTAAATATGTGATTTGTTCCTATTATGCTTTCCCAATGATTTGTTAACATAAAATCTTCCTTTCTATGCAGATATTAATGACGTGTCTAAAACGTAATGTGAGTAAATGTAATGAAATAATGTTTTTACTTGCAAAACACCACAAAGAGCATATAGTTCAGAAAAAAATGTGTTTATGACATGAACATGTATATTGTTGAATAAATGATAAAATGCGGTAACCTACGGGACGAACACATATTATTTTATACTAGTCTTTATAAAATGTAATTGTTTTTAATGTTTAAACATGGTTTACAAATATTTCCATGGGGATCCAAAGAGACTATGACCATTTTTCTATTTCAAATACTAATTGCACTGTAACTTGAAGATTACGATACTGAAATTTAAGGTTTTTTTGTATGTTGTTTCCTGATTATATACGATGTTCACGTAACTGTTTTAGTCCAATCAGCTATTTTAGGGACTTTTTAGAAATAACAAACATTTTGTTGTTTGAAAATATCGCAATATAAAGTATACTACATGTACATGTATTTAACATATTTTCGTAACTTTTCGTATTGAATTTTGTTGATATGTAATCAATAATAAAAGCATAAAAACAGTGTCCATATACAGGATATACATTACCACCAACAAAAAAGTATTGACGTGTTGCTGGTCAAATTTTAAGACTCATACCTTATTACTAAAAATAATGCATTTGAGTGGATTAACTTCCATAAAAAATTATATTACTAAAAGCCAATTGTCCAGGTTATGTGAGAACGCGTCTGGAACGGCTCATGCTCAATAAAGGGAGGACCCGGAAGACTGTTTTCTCGGCTGTAGACGGCACATTTCATGAAGTCACATGGGCTCTCGGCCCACGCGTACCTCACGGCCGCCACCATGTGTGCCTGACCAGTACACGCGCTCGTATTCAAGGTGACGGAGCTGACGCCATGTGAGGAGACTGGAGCCGCGTGCCACTCGTTTGCACCGCACACGTGAGCATTTGAGGCGGCGCAACACACCTGAAGTCCAGATGACGTAATTAATGATCTATGGTGTTTAATTACAAACGTCAATGCAAACATCGTCGTCGTCACTAACTCATCCAGATACAAAAACTACAGGTACTTGATGGAAGCAATTTCTTAGAGGTTAACGATAAGTTGCAGCTTACCATTGTGAAACAATCACCCCATAAACAGTAATAGTTTTTAGGACTGTGGACACTGCAATTTAAAAGTGTCAAGGCTACTCGATTAAAAAGTGGCAACGGTTACTAAATTCAACATATGTCAAAGTTTACTAAAAATAGAACAACTTGACCGCAGTACAAAGTGGAACATTAAAATCAAGGATATAAAATAGCTCCACCTCGAATCCTGTGTTTGCGCGGACGTCCAGGACGGTCCTCCCACTGCCATACTCCACAACGAGGCTGTGCCCGGTCAGCGAGAAGTGTGTGGGAAACGGCCCCTGGACGTCTAGGCCTTGTTCACCGTACGCCACCTGCCGTGCAGCCAGCGCTAGACGAGATGCTATTGGGCTCTTGTATCTCGGGTGGATGCTAAAACAACAACACAGATAGCCAATGTACTTGAAGCCAGCGCTAGACGAGATGCTATTGGGCTCTTGTATCTCGGGTGAATGCTAAACCAACAACACAGAGAGCCAATTTTTATGCTTTTAGCGACAGACAGGCGACCAAATTAAAATAAAACAAGAGCCGGTCGGAACCGGGTAATGCTCCCCGAATAGGTATTGGACACAGAGAAGTAGTTGGTCAAAAGTATTTGTAAAATCCAACTTTAAATAACGAAGTTTTGGGCCAGACATGATTTTGCTGCAAGGTCATGCTGTGACCTTGGCCTTCAAGCAACCCGAATGTTGCACGCGACACGTTGTCTCAATATGATGAT
>Ga0224511_10001455_pt1 | contig 14347 bp, 10 predicted proteins | sample SF_May12_sed_USG_2_FD_169988 | JGI IMG/M metagenome (GOLD analysis project Ga0224511, IMG submission 169988) | Sediment microbial communities from San Francisco Bay, California, United States - SF_May12_sed_USGS_8_1 | ecosystem: Environmental > Aquatic > Marine > Sediment | place: USA...
ACAATCAGTAAGAAATACCGGTATGGACAATTTACCACATTTTGCATGGGCATAAATAGGGTTATGGTAAATATACATGTAATTGCTACATACTAGATCATTTTGAATTTGTATGAACTCGGAAAGTGACATTAATTTGTTGAAGGGATTGCTTTAGGATGAACTCTAGTTGACCTTTGCCATTAGAACAAAGAGGAGTAAACTATACACTGCAACTGCATATGGGTAGGCCATTCAGTGATCTCTTCTAGCTTGTGTAAGTTTTTTTGGTAATTAAATGTTAGGTTTAATGTTGTTAATATACATAAAAAATACTCTTAATTCATATCTGTACACACCATTTATCCATCAATTGGCTTAAGGGACCTGACACCTGCACCATTCTGTACTCGTGTAACTTGTGTCATGTTACGGCTCATTGCATACGTAATGGTATAATATATAAACATATAATGAGTAGATCCAAAGAGTAATCCCTTCATTATCTTTGACACATACTAGCTGCCAAACTATGAGTATGAGTTTCATACAATATTAATGTTAACATTTGACTAAACAAGATACCGGTAGATGCAGTTTGTAGTTTTTTTCACATGCAAATCAAACTCACCGCATTGAAAGCTATGAACTACATACAAAGTACAAGTAACCGAATAATTTCAGCAACATGGCTTATCAAACAGTTTGATATAACAATAAGATTGTAATAGTACAACTGCAACGTAGACGTTAATACTGGTAACTACATAGAGTGTAAAAATGTACTCCTTTATTAATTCCATTATCATGATCCTGGTTTATTTTGAAAATAAATGAAGACATAATACTGTTATACTGGATGCATGACAAACGACCCTTTCAAAAAAGTTGTAGTCCGCGCATATTGTACATAAGCATAAGTATCAGGTTTTAAGTTTGCTACATGTGAATTTGAAAGATTTTTTTCTTAAGCAGATTCTTCTAACACAAAAACCGTTGATATACCGGTAATAAAAAATCACTAAAATATGCAAAGTCTAGATATATACATTCATTTATATCCTCCAGTCATGGACAACATAACTTATATACAAGGCACAATGTTTTTACAGTATAAAATATATAATACAAACGAAAAATACATCAAACATAATATAAATAAAACAGTAACAAATATTATAGTGTTATCAGAATCATGATTATATTTAAAAAAGTGTAGTCTATCCACATATGAAGACTAAATGAAAATGCTTTAATTTTCTTTATTTTATTGGTAATATACTTATTTTGTGTGGAATTGGGGGTGGAATTTAACTATTATTAGACATTCACAAGATAATTATGTCTTAAAACGAAAGCGAAATTCAAGACATAAAAGTGAAAAAAACATCCACTGACGAATTCTAACAGTTTACTACTTTAGTTAGCCATACGAGAAAGGGGAATAAATAAAAATTGTTAAGGGGAAAATAATGATACTTTACTTTTAAAAAATAGGATAAAAACAGAAAGGGTTAACAATTAGCAAAAAATAACACATTAATTTCACAAGCATGTTCAGACAAACAAATACATCTCCGCGCACGCACATACAACTAATATAATCATATAAATGTTAAAAAGTACTTGTGTTTGTGACAAATACAATGACAACAATATCCACAACACACATCAATTACTCATACTCATACATTCACACATATTTGATGTACATAACTGATTGTAAACTATATATGTTCTAGATAAAGACAAAACATAGGTCAATGTAAATAGCACGGTAAGTGCAACACGTGCTCGCTGGCAACATATACAATTATATTAAAGACATAATTTGTACAAGGCTCCGAGTTACGGGGAACACATTAATATCAACATTATCATTTAGCACTGCGAGGCCCCATAATCATATAACACTGGTCATTCAAACTCTTTTGTATAAAGTTTAAGAACCATTCAGTGCCCATTTCACTTAAAACGGAAGTCCACAATTGTTTTTGCAGTTCGCACGGACTTAGGAGTTTTTGGGAAACACACATTGCAACTGTTCTGTTAAGAGTCCCACATATGTCAGCTATTGCAGGTTTGCGCTTACAGATATTCCACAGAGGTGAAGTACATGTAGTTTCAATATTTAAAACATTATGCAATAAGTCTGCGTTTCCATTATTCACCACATTATGCATTTGCCCTTGTTTCCTCATTTTTAGAACATGCGTTTGCGGTGTAAGTTTCCACGAAAACTTTGTGGGAAAATCGCCGGATACAACATGTTTGAAGAAAATCATGATAATGTACAACAATCGTAAAACAGTAAATGGTCATTCAATGAATTTGGTTTATGATTGTAAGGTGACAATCTGGCCTAGTAAATACAAAAGAAAGCGTACGCCATGTTTGTGATAAACCTTATCACACGAACAAAAGAAACATACAGAAAGGGGATACAGTTTTGCGGAATTGTGCATCGATCTTTAACTACTCATTAAGTTAAATAACAATAGATTCAACCACAAACATTGTCATGTGCTTTTGTGTAAGCAGCTATCTTGTGGTCAATTTTGACATAAAGCGTGTTATGCTCCTGGGAACGATAATTTTTACAGAGAAATGTAACATATTTTCATTAAATAATACCAGACTATTTGTCGAAATGCTTATTAGTGATTGTTGAAAGGTCTATGCACAGTCACACGATGTATAAACATATACATCCATTATACCAATCAAAATAAAATTGCATAAACAAAATACTGTTATCATAACATCGGGCTTTGGAAGAAGTATAATAGTTTATATATTGAACGCAATTAATACCGCCTTTTTCGACTTTCGGTAGGCGTTATGCAGGTTTTGTAGTATTTTGCAAATGGTTTATTTGTTATGGCAATTAAACCGACCCCCTAAATGAGTTTTTAAGGTGTAAAGTTCATGAAGATATACGCTAAGTATCTTATATAGATTCTAAAAAAGACAATCATAAAAATAACAAAGTACAATCACTCCCCATTGTCTTTTAAGGCAAAATTTGCCTAATTGTCTTCATTTGCGTGGCACAGGTCTGTTTCTAAGGCTACCTTCGAAGGGGTTGACCGAAGAGCTCCACATCTTTCTGTGAACAGGGTACACATGAACCTTTGTAAACAAATATTGCAAATGTGTGAAAATAGCTTCGTTATTTAAGATTAAAGCTGAGTAATGCTTAACTACACGTAGGAAAACGCATTTACAAGATATCAATGTTCAAACAAATGTTATGGATTTCATTCCAGCTACATGTATCCGATGCTAGGTCGATTAAGTATGTTTAAATAGAGTACCGTGTTCATCAACTGTATTGACGAGGGCTTCGTGGTGTTGCTGTCTGCGCATTCCTTCTACTTCTCCATGGATGCATGTTGCGTGTTCATCAACTGTATTGACGAGGGCTTCGTGGTGTTGCTGTCTGCGCCTTCCCTCTACTTCTCCATCGGTGCATGTAGCATGTTCATCAGCCGTCTTGACGATGGTTTCGTGGTGTTGCTGTCTGCGCATTCCCTCTACTTCTCCATGGATGCATGTAGCGTGTTCATCAGCTGTCTTATTGAGGGCTTCGTGGTGTTGCTGTCTGCGCGTTCCCTCTACTTCTTCATCGGTGCATGGACCGTGTTCATCAGCTGTCTTGACGAGGGCTTCGTGGTATTGCTGTCTGCGCGTTCCCTCTACTTCTCCTTCGGTGCATGTAGCGTGTTCATCAGCTGTCTTGACGAGGGCTTCGTGGTTTTGCTGTCTGCGCATTCCCTCTACTTCTCCTTGGATGCATGTAGCGTGTTCATCAACTGTATTGACGAGGGCTTCGTGGTGTTGCTGTCTGCGCATTCCCTCTACTTCTTGGGTGCATGTACCTTTTTCTGTCTGTTCGTCTGAACTGCATTCTGTTTGTGTAAATTGTGAAGCTAATGTTTATTTGTCATGAAATGCACAAAGTATTACTTCCAAACTACAGTACACAATTAAGTTTATGTGTTTATTAATGGGTGCATCTTTTAAGGTCAGATATAAGCCATTATTAAATCAAATTGCAAGATAATTGCTAACGTAACATATAACTGATGTGTTAATAAATCATCAGTAAGAGCTATTTCGCGCATCTCCAATGTTGCAACCGTTTTGGTATCGCTGGGTATGTCTTGGCGGTCTCCTAATGGTGCAGAACGTAAAACATCTCTTCAATTTATAAAAAAAATACCGTACCGTACGACGGTATTGTTTCTAATATAAACATTTCAAGCAAACATGTATGCCCGCGATTGTGTTTTCATTTCATTTAATGTAATCAAATTTGGTCGTGTTAAATAAACGCGAAAAAATGTATTTTCTTGACTCGATGAGACAACTTACTCTTCTGGTCCATCATCGAGCCGTAGTCAATATCTGTGTTCTCGTGCTGCTCAGCTGGTTTTGTCGCCGGCTTCGAGGAGTTTATTGGTCTCCTAAAATTTAACATACTAGACACTTAAAGTGTTAATAATCTCAAAACTAGCCTTTTTATTTTATGTCGGTCATGTTAGCCCCGTCGTTAAGAACTTCCGCTCTGTGGTTTGAACCACAAGTCTGAGCAAGTGAATAACATGTAAAATTCTAGAAATTAATAAACAACTGTGATAAGTGTAAAAATACATCAGGCATTTATGTCTGGTCTCTGGACAATGATATTTAGTTAATCATGAACTAGTGTACAATGTACAATTATACCTTCTTCTATGAAGGACAATAAATGCAACTATTGCAACTATTGTTGTAAATACTGGCATTAACCCCGCCAATACCAATATCGGAAAGTATTCTGAAACAAAAATGTTTAGTCAGTATTTTGATATATCGATTTTTTCCCTAAACATTGAGTTACATGAACAAGATATTCAATGAAAAAAGTGTGTAAACGTATAAAATTATGCACTGTATTTAATACACTTGAAAGCACAGATATATACACTTTGACATCCAGGCGCCTTTTTAAATTTTATAAAATGCACGTGCAACGCATGGTCAGAGCCACTGAGTTGTCAAATCAGGTAAAACTTGTCAAAACCCAAGACACATGTACCCATGAATAAGAAGTCTTCGCTTTAATAAGTCATACATTAATTTTATCTCGACGATACGCCGTTCAAATAGTTCGTTTTTTTGACAAAAAACTAACTCATGTAAAGTTGCAAAACAGTGAGTTGTACAGAAAATGACAATTTTTCATCCCCAGAAACATTTAAAAGAAATTGGTAGTTAAACAGACAACGTTCAGGTAGACCCCGTAAAATGTTGGCACATGAAAACAATGTTATTTTATGACGTCATCATGACGTTATCGTTATCAAATAGCCAGAAAAGTGGTTTGTCGTTTGCCTGATGCATCTGAAACCAGAATTTGTTCTGCAACGACGAGGAATCGTCTTGTTTGAACGTGACTGAAAGACATCTATATACTTAAATTTTCTTATTTAAACGTCACTGTGAAAAGCAAAAACCCGTCTATAAGGTGTACACAAAATAAAATAAACACCGTGCCTTGTAAATAAGTTCACAAATACTGTGTTAACACAAGCAGTAACCAACAACAAAACAATGTTATGTATCTGGTACATTTGAAACAAATCAAGCTTTATATTATACTCCTCAAAATAATTTAAGGACCACAAAATGAAAGTGGTACAATTTGATTTATTTTATTATTGCAAAGAAAACTATTTATTCTAGGAACTACTATAGATCTGTAGTTAACAATTGTGAAGAAATTTAATACCAAATTACAGTGGTAATCACACGAGGGATCAAAATGTGTGGCCACTACCGATATTTGAACGTTTTTATATTGGTGGGTGGGGCATGAAATTTTACAAACATCATTGGTACATGTTTCAGGTCACACACAAAGCTAAGCAAATAAAGCGCTGTCCACCTCTAGCGTCAAAAACAACAGTGCGCATACTAGTGAAGCTGCGAATCAGTTTTCTGATTGCAGATGGACCAATTGTTGCCCAATTCTAAATGAGCGCGTTTGCGAGGTCATCCCGCATCTTTGGTTGAGCTGGCCGAAAACTTGTATGTTTTTGGAGTATGTCCCATATATACATGCTGTGTTGGATTAACATGAGGGGAGGGTCAGGCCAGTCCATACATCCTATTCCGTTCGCGCTCAGTGTACTCATTGACACAACAAGCCCGGCACGGAAGAGCGTTCCGTGCATAACCACAAAGTCCTGGTCCACAGCACCAGTGTAAGGGTCTGAAATGCCTAATTGATCTCATCTCGATAGTGGTACCCAGTCAAATCTTCTCCAAGGATGGCGTACACGTCAGTAGAACAATCATAGGAGACCCCACCCTAACCAGTAATGACGCACCACACAACCTATCATGTTTCTAGGCGTAACAGTCTTTAAATCGTTCTTTTTACCACCACACATGTCTTCAACCATTATCGAAGGAAAGAAATTGGCATCATCAGTAAACATTGTTCTTCAATGTTAAAAAAATTAGTAGGTGCACTTTTTAAAAATACTGCTACGCAATAGTGGTCCTTAACTTTTTTAAGGAGTATATATGCCTTTAATTTGTAGTCAATACCATCAAGAGGATTGCTGCAGCATAAAACCCCGCCACCGGTTCAAGAGTTCAAGGATACACTCCCAATTAAGTGTAACTAATTAACAAAGGTGTGTCTTCTACCTCAGGATGTCGTGTTTCATAAACATCTGAGGGTTAATTTCAGTCGCATAATAAATACAGAAAACAGTTCTTCACCAATTTGTAAGAATTAACCTGCCTAATCAACAGTCGACCGACCAAGGACTAACGGCTAAAACAAATACTACCCAACGTCAAAATTTCATTTGCTATGGAACTACAACTAATTACCAAAACTAGGACATTCCGGTCTATGACTCCAGGTTTCATTGTCCATGCAGACTGGCGATGATATGTATGCAAACAAGCCATCGCAAATGTAGGTCACAATCGTTCCTGATTTACATATGTCTTCCGATACACAACGGCTCGTATTGGCTATCGCACCAGATACGTACATCACATGACACACCGGCACTACAAATGAGTAACACAATTGGCATCATTTGGACCTGTTAGCAGTAATCACTAATCAGTTGTTAATCTGATGAAGTTTGTGCACATGCGGTTTAAATACAATGTTTTTGGCAAATGTAACTCATGATTAGTACATAATTATATGTATTATTATAATAAAATATCAATGAAATATATTATATGAGATCATCGAAAGTATTTCCATCAGCATCTTCGATTACATGATAATGTTTTTTCGATATCGTGGTATACTGCAGTATATTCGCCGAATTGCAATGTTGGAAGAAGAAGACGATTGAAGACAATTGAAATTACGGTTTAAATGCATGACCAGTTCGTGAATATTTATTATTTATTTTTGTCTAAGGAAAAAATGGCATTAAACGACAGCAGTCCCGAAGATGTGATTTCAGGTCTTGATTTCACCATGAATGTACTGGTCTACATTTATGCGCGATTTGGCTTAGGTCTATATAGCTATTCAATAATACCTGCAGGTTTGGTCCCAAAGTGTTTTAACAAATAATGTTTGTTAAATTATACAAAGCGAATCAAGTGAATTATGAAGGCGCGGGAGGTGGGCGTCCAATCTCTATTTTGTCAAACAGACTCAAGGTTTTCACGACGTTCGGAAGGTTTGTAAGTAGCATATTTCATTAAAACCTAAGCTTAATTTTTATCTTTCTAAACGTACCCAAACTTATAAAATACTTATAAAAAAGCCCGACATTCGTAAATAAATGTTCAGACCAGTCGTCCTTCCTATGTCAATTTTATTGTTAGATTGCGGAAGTAAATGTTAAACCAGGGAGTTATATATAATGTTAACACCTGTCTGTATATTATGAACCGAAAACTAAAGGTGTTTAACCTCATGCGCCTATAACACCAGTTTCACCTTCCTACATCGTTCCCCAGCGTTCAACACCATGGCAGGTGGTTTAGTTTATAGTTTAAGGCTGTAACGGGTACCCGAAAGTTATAGTTATAGTTATAGTTAAGGGGGTCGCTGTAGAGTCGCGAGCAATGATATCGGCGCGCTATGTGGGCAGTTTGTCATTGCCTAGAGCGCGGCTTGGCGTTTGTTGGGACGCTGTGGCAACGCATAAAGGCTTTTAAGATCTCAATGTGGGTATCCGCGGGCGCGCTGTAAGGACGCTATATAAATTCTCTTCATGTAAATGGCGTTTGCAATCGTTCTTGATAATATTACAGGTGATACTGAACTAATTGCAGGTATAATAGCACTGAATTATTACTAAACATGTTGCAAGACCTGCATGCCATTATACATTTTTACAACACTATGACAAATTGCTTGTAACTGGCTAAACAGAAAACAGCAAAAGCACAATTGAGTTGTTAAAAATAGGAAAAAGGTAAGAAACTCAAACGCTATGAGTGTCATGCGCACGCTGTGTGTGCGCAGTGAGCACGCCGTGAGCGCGCTACAGCTATTTTTTGACGCTGTGGGATCGTCGTATGGACGCTGAAGGGGCGCTGGGAGTCCGTTGTGTGTGGGATGTTACGGGCAAATTCGGTATTTTAGGAACAATTCGCGGCGACCCCTAAGCGTACTGACTTATTGTCTGCGCGATGTGCGAACGCAGTGACATCGGCGTTTGGTGTGACAGGCCAATAAGCTAAACAACCAAATAGGACTGACTGTAACTATAAAATTGTTGTAAGGTTTACCTGCAAATACTTGGACTTCACAAAGTGTGAGAACAGTGTCGTTGGCAGATATCTTGACAAATTTCACTTTTTGCCTGCTGTTAATAGGAATCAGAATGACATCATCGCAAACACTAGAGCCATTTAACCCGGCGTTGTCGTTGGTGCAAGAGGTTCCATTGGCGTCAAAACCATTGATATCAAATGCTACATCACGAAACTGTGTAAATCCCTGTATGCGCATGCCTCGCAGATTTGTCCTTAGCTCTGTTACAACAAGGTTTTAATATGACATAAACGATATATATACTCGTACTGGAGATATAATTTTGTTAGGTTAAAAACCGCATAGAGAGATCGAAGAAAACAAACATAAAAATATTAAACAGACAACAAACGTACCGCCCCTTTCCCTATTGAAGATTTTGATCCCTGTTGGAAAGTACGGTCGTCCAAGGTAGATCTGCCACCACACGTGTGGACTGTTTGTTGTTTGTGCGCATGCCCCGCTACTTGCTGCATCGCTGGTGTTGCCATCTACAGCTTTATATGCTGATGATGCAGCAGACGAGCTTGGAAACAGCTCTGCTGTTTCGCCTAGGGCCAGGTTCGGTCCTTAAAGAACACAATTGTGTCAAACTATATGTAGAACTATATATACATGTATATGTCTGGTGGTTCTATAAAAGGATGCCGACAAAATCAGGTTTTTAACATTAAAAAAATATAACCTCTCATCTTATGCGTACACATAAATTATGATTTGAATAGGCTTACACTGCGGTTTAAATATAAATAATACCATAAAAGTCGAGAATCCTTTTTAGTAATTAAGTCTCCCTACAAAACATTAAAATAGAAATAATCAAATCAACAGTATCCCATTTTAATGAGATTGCATATGGGTTAAAACCAATCAGTTATCTGCGCATAATTCTTTTCAAAATGGTTAACACATAATCATTATTAAAACAAACTTAAACGAAAATCAATATGAAGAGAACAAATCAAGTATCAAGGTTCGTGTAAAAATGTTACCTGAGAACAGCCTGTCCCAGTTTCCAGAAGCGGAAACCGATGTCACTACAATCCAAAATACTTGTAATGAGTGCATGTTTGTTTTATTGAAAGTCTAAATGCAAAGACATAACGTCCCACGCGGCCGTAAATGCAACTAGCACGTGGCCGTCGCGTTTCGATTCTGTTAATTATAATTATATATATTCATCTGTATATTAAGTGTCTTTTCCGGCGATACTTTTTGTTCTTACTACTGCTTCAAAGTTTAGATTCTGCCTAGACCAATTGCAATGTGATCATTAAACAATTTTGTTGTGATTGTCTACTTTAGGTTTAAATCATCGACGAATCAAATAAAAGATACACGCAGAGTTAAACAGGAAGAAGACGTCCCATTAGATTACAAGCACAATTCTCATTAAAAAAGTTATCAAACACAATCGCTCACTTAAAACGGAACATCAAACTCCTCCCCTAACCGTACTTTCCCTGTTGTTGTCTTGTGTTAAGGTTTTTCACAAACAGGAAGTACGCATTTCTTTGTATTGACTAGGAAAACATGATTCACGACAAGCATTACCTCTTATCCGTTGGACTAATATTATTGACAATGACTTAAAAATAGTTGAGATGGACTGTCGGAAAAATGTCCACTGGAAAGGTACTAGCCTGTACATTTAATTTGTTACCAAGAAGCACTAATGCATAACCATATAACATATACAGCGTTTTTGGGTCGTGTCCAGCATTCGTGTTTGTCAACAGTTGTATCAGAACTTCATCAGAATCGTTCTAGTCTTAAATTAAGAGACATAACCTTATCAAGGATTTGAATATGAAACGCTTTAACGACAAACATTGCCATGTATTCTTTTATTAGCAACTACTGGTAAAATTCGTTACGTCGCCTATTGAAGAAATGATAGGGGTTATGGCTAACGGTGAATATATGCAAGGAATGTGTGTTTTGCATGTCATCATATAGTAAATTTTCAGTCAAAATAGAAACCTTTAAAAATAACAAATGTTATAATTAATGTCGAGATATATTCTCTGAACGACTAAGTAGCAGTCAAGTACGATATCCACTTAACTACTAAGGTTAGGATCAGTTACATACAAGTACAGACTTTAAAGTTAAATGGCATTATAAATGCGTGATTTCATTTCAATTGTCTACTTCACCGACGCATCAAATAGCAAAAAAATGCTTCCTCTAGCTAAATGGGCCTGTAAATCGTTTGTGCCTCAGAGGTCATTGTTTACATATAACTACATATTGTCATGTTGGTTTGAAGTAGCACTCATAACTGTTCGGAAACAATCGTACGCTTGTTCGGGTGTTTGCGGAGCTTATGTCGGCAGTCGAGTATTAGATTTCAAAGGGTTTTACGTGCAAAAATACTAAACTGAAGAAAGGGAAGCCCTCAGGAAACAAGGCCTGAATTCGAAAACAGCAGCCTCGGTTTTATTGAAGCTGTTCATCAGTGGTTATGAAGGATGCTACAACTAAATAGAAATGTTTAGTACAGAGGTTTCAGCGTGCGCCTGTCACGCCATCGGGTTCAAATACAGATTGAAGAAGTTCTTATACTTCAGACAAAAATGTCGTTTTCAAGAAATAGAGAGTTTAAAACATATTTTGGAAAACAACATTTTTGTCTTTAACAACAAATATTACAACCAGAGAAAGGGGACTACCATGGGCACTAAAGTAGCTCTTACATATGCGACCCTTGTTCTTGCTTGTTTAGAAACAATTCTATATAAAAGACTGCAAGTAGGGGATAACGCATTCGCGTTGTATGTAAAAGAAAATAGGAATGGTACATCGACGATTGCTTTATATTTTGGAAACGGCCAATTGAAGATTTGATCAGATTTGAGAAAATATTGAATTTATTACATAAAGACATTTGATTTAAAATACAAGTGAGTGATACTGAACTCCCCTTTCTGGAAATTCTTTAAATAAAAAAGACATACATATTCTAACGGACATATTCTACAAAATTACAGATTCAAAACAATATTTAAACTTAAGTTCATGTCATCCGAAATATACCAAAATTAACGTACCATTTTCATTAGCTAGAAGGATTTGCACCATTGTCGTGAACAAAACTATCTTGAAACAACAATTAAGTGAACTGGCGAACATTCTCATAAAACGACCTAAAGAAGTTAAAACTAGATTAAAGAAAGCGCTTGAAATACCGCGACATCAATTACTGTGCGTGAAAGAGAATTCACACGAACAAATATTGCCGTTTATTTCAACGCATAATCTTAAAAATAAGGATGTTTTTGGAATAGTTAACCAAAATTTGAAGATTTGTAATAATGATACAAAAATGAAAAATATTATTTCAGGCACTAAAATTATTAACTGTAAAAGACAAGTTCCAAAATAAAAGCGATTTCTAATAAAATCTGAATTTAAAGAACACCATTATCAACCTAAAGTTTCAAAATGTAATGACATTCGATACAATAATGTGGCCGTTATTTGTTAATGCGTAACAGGTTAATCCAATCATCGAAAATGGGATTTTATCTGTTTCCCCACACGCCATTTTCAGTATTTATGAAACCACCCAATAGAACGGCGGATATTTGAAATCACAGACAGACGTAATTATACAGAAATATAGGTCAAAAGTGACCTATCGACAGCCCACCTTCCTGCCCTGGTCTACATGATTAAGGCATCGCTTGCATGAATACTTAATATAATATAAAAACCATATCGCTCCTTTATAATATTACTGACCAATTATCGAACTAGGTGATGGTGATAGCGATGTGCATAGCCATGATTGACAAGTGAATACAATAGATGGCCCGACAAAGCTGGTCCGTCAAGACACCATTTTGGGCGGGCTGTCGATAGGTCAAATGAGCTTAGACGGCTACACCAAAAAAGATTGCCTTTAGACAACTCGTACACGTACTCAGTCATGGATCCTGTCACTGTTAACTCCCTCATTATACGCAGTACATGAAGTTCAACGTAGAAATACGCATGTGTATCTATTTACACAAGCGCACAAACAGTTAATTTTGTTAAGACTGTTGTAATGAATAAAGGTGACCAGGGTTAGTTATTTTGACCGGCCTTTGCTCGTTGTCTGCGTCGATCGTCGATCGCTACATGCGTCAATATTACCACGCCAACATCGTTTCCACATGAACGTCTGACGGATTGTGATCAAAAGTAAGAGAAATGATCCCTATGTGGCTCCCTACTAGAGTTGTTTAAAAGGTTTTGGTTGGTTGCAAGATTATGTCAGAAGTTTACAAAATGCCTGGGGTTTGATCATACTTTTGAGTTATGACCTTCGTGTAATGCATAGATCCACATATAGCTGTAATCACTATAATTTGTTTACCTTAACAAAATATTACAATAAAATTCTCACCACAATATTATTGCTAACAAAAGAACACATGGCAATGTTTGTGGTTAAATATTCTTATTCAAATTCATGGTTTGGGTTATGAATCTATACATTCCCTTTCATAGTTCTTCTAACGGTTCTGGTAGGTTGCGTGATTAGGTCAAAAGGTCACAAATTGCCTGGGGTTTGACCAAACTTAAGTGTTATGATCCCCGTGTGGTTCCCTGCCAGAGTTGTTCAAACGGTTCTGGTTGGTTGATGAAGTCAAAGGGTTACAACATGGACTTTTGATAAAAGAGCGTGTTCACAATGCTCGGCACAAAAGTGTAACATCAACACTAAACATAACATTCTTCGAAAGAAGTGGATTATGTATTTATTTAGTGAGTCTACTTATAACCCCTAATTCTGTCTTTGTCCGAATAATAACACGATTTTGGTACCTTAACTATGTTAGGAGGAACTTGTTATGTGCACGGACAAACATTGTGGGACGAAAAAAAATTTTTTTTAAAGGACCATAACAACAAATTTCCAACTTTCAATAACATGCCGTTATTTTTGTTCCTATTTCAATCAACCATTTAGAAATTTAGCTATCTTGTACATTTCATCAAGCAATTGTATCAGCTATTAAATGGAAAATAGCACAAGTGTGGGGTATATTTTGCATCTTTTTTGCATTTGGTTTTATTGAAGAAAACTGCCTGAACAAGCGTTCATTGCTTTGGAAGAACATGTCATAAACTATCAGAAACTAGAAGCAATATGGAAACTGAATAATATGATATTATGCCTGTTTTAGAGATTAACACATAATTTTCTTTCTAGCTACATTTACACCATATCAAAGATGTTACTTTATTGACAAAAAAGTGCTATATATTGGAAGATAAATGCTCCCAGCGAGACTATTCAACATAGCAATCCCTTCAATTTTACTTTACATATTTCTTAGAGTAAAGGCAAAAACAAACTGCCTTTAACTTTCCTGGAAAACAAACTTTGTTTTTGTGGGAAGGTAAGATTGAAGGTCAGTTCTTTTGGTGCCGAGCATGGTGAACACGCCCAAAAGCATTTTATCTGAAACTTCATGGTCCAGAGCTTTTTAAGTTTCATAAATATAACGTAATGTATAGGTTCCCTACAAAATGTGCTAAATACACGGCTATCTGGTCGAAATTTGCTCCGCCTTA
>Ga0224511_10001456_pt1 | contig 14345 bp, 1 predicted proteins | sample SF_May12_sed_USG_2_FD_169988 | JGI IMG/M metagenome (GOLD analysis project Ga0224511, IMG submission 169988) | Sediment microbial communities from San Francisco Bay, California, United States - SF_May12_sed_USGS_8_1 | ecosystem: Environmental > Aquatic > Marine > Sediment | place: USA...
GGTAACAGAGGAAGAAGCTAAATAATTCGTGCTATGACTAGTGCATGAAGTTTGGTTACTAGGTGGACTGACCGCCGTAAAATATATTTAAAACAATTGCAGTATGTTGCGTATACTAAATGAAAAAAACATTGCACAAGTAATGGCAACATTGCATGACAAGTAATGTTTAACACATAAAACGTAGAAGCAACACCAAAACAAAACAGCAATCTCAAACAACCTTGTCTGACGTGGGAATCGAACCCAGGACCTTTGGCACCACAGTCTAATGAGCTATCACCAGAACACATAGTGTATCGATGATAGTCAAACTATTTAGCTGTTCCAAAAATATGCATTGAAACAATAAAGCCAAATTTGCAGGTCACACTTTTTCAACAAAGCTGTCATTGTTATATTTTAACATGTGCAAAGATGTTTATATTTTGCAGTTTCTCATATTAACGGGAATATGACTGAAAACGCTTAAGGCTGGGTCTACATATCTTTTTCAATTCGCATAAGGGTTTAAATATTTTATTACGAACGGTTTGTGTACAGCGATTACATATTTTAAATTCGAATCCTTTAGTTAGTTTCTCCACTCATGAAAATCTGACATCTAAATTTCAAAATGTAAATTATATAAGTGTTAAAAGCATGAAATCTGACCTGAAAGAAGAGTCTATGCATAGTCATATTTAGCTCAAGCACTTCTCACATTATAATTAAAATGAGCATAAAGTCTGTACTAATCATTAAAGTTATAACACAAAACAGTATAATAATGCGTTGTTACTTTTTAGAGTGGAATTGTCCTCAATAAGATCTATGATAGTACTTTTAAGGGTGTTTATGAGGCTAGCGAGGCGATTATCCGATTTTGGCCGGTTACGTGGCCGGTATTACTTTTGCATAATCTGCGTCGTGTTGTTTCACGTGCCGTTATATAAAGCTACGTCACGGGTGTTTAGAGCAATGCTATGTATTTTTCGTAACTATGAACTGAAATTGTCTGAAACACAAACTTGACTAACACCATGTTTCTAAAAAATACTTCATTACATGTGCCTTTATGGAATATTTCTGAACACGAGTACCGCTTTGTGAGAAATGAGAAAGGAAGAGACAAATACGCCCTAGACATCATATTGCACATATAACTAACGTATTGTCTTGGCATTTCATGAACAATTGTAACCGCATAATGACATATAACTGTTAGACAATAACATTACGTGTTTCTGCACGTCTTAAACGCACTCGTAGACTTATAGACAAACAATGATTACATTACTATTTTTTGTGGTTAAACAATGTAACCCCAATAAATAATATTGCTGTCTTTATTATCTTAACACCTAAACTGATTGCTATCGTCATTGTATAAAGTTAATATAGTGTCCATCACTTAAAATATACGTGGTGTAAATTGCAAAACATATACAAATTCTATTTTTTTAGGCGCACATGATATGTAATTGAGATTTTCATTAATTGTCATAAAAGGCTTAGGCATGAGCCTAACTCTATTGCCCCGTATAAACAGCATACAAAACATGATCCCAAACGACCAGAAAAATATGACTACACTATTATGTAGTACGGGTCGACATTTACTGCCGTCACTCAAGCAATAAACACCAGCTGTATTCAGTTAAATTAATTTGAAAGTGTATGAGCTTACACTCTTGAAGGTTGATGTCATGCGCTATGTGTGCCTACATGTGTGACTATCAAAGTACTAAGACAGACAAATCTGTCCAGACAATGTGCTTTGTTATTGATGCTCCGTACACATTTCCATAACTAATTGAAGGCATTTCGAGACCATTTTGTTAGCGGTCGAAGGCTAAACTTCGAAACGAGACGCATCACATTTTATCTAGTCAGAAGGCTGTCAAGTAGCAACTAAGTGATGTATAAGACGATGTCGTACCGCGGGTCTTTTTACTATCTATCATACTAAAAGTGTAGGCATACATAGCGCATGACATCAACGTTTAAGAGTGTAAGCTCATTCACTCGCATACGCTGATACACGTTAGTGTACGTTGGTAATACGCCGTGTTTTAGACATGTTTTAAATTGTTGAGCCTATGCGAGCGTATAGCATTTACTTTAGGCATACGCTTAACATACGCAAGTTATTCGCTGAATACGCTAGAGTAACGTTAAAGGTACGTCACCCAGACGTTATACGAACACTGTTAATACGATATCCATACGTTTGTAAAGGCATGTCGTCGATATGTACGTATATTATAAATAAGTAGTTTTTCTGAAATGTCCACACGAAGTACATTAGTTCTATACGCTTAAGTTCGACTGAGATAAGCGTTCATATGACTTAATTGAACATACAATTAAATGAATTGTCGTTGGAGGATATTGTCAAAAAACGCAATGCCAGTCGCTTGGTATGTCTAATATTGCAAAGGCTCGAACACAACGCACATCATGATTAAATCGCCTACATTACATGTTGCTAAGGTAACGTTAGCGAAGGTTTAATTTCCGTTTTCATATAACTATAATATTGGTATTTTAATCTGAGCTAACATGCAATGCATTCTATTTTGAATCAACACCTTCTCTTTCCATTTGGTTCCACTTTCCATTTTAAATACGAAAAGCGCTTTAATTGGGCATTAATAAAAATAAAGCTATTATATTTTCGACGAAAAAGCTGAATGTGTTTTTTTACATTGCCAGATAGAAGTTAATATAGTGATAGAAACGACAACTAATCTTACGATAAATCATCTTGATTACATGGCTAGACCTATAAATTGTATAAATAAAAACAACATCTTAAGTTTCGTCATCTAAATTTGCCGTGTTCGGTCAAGCTTTTATTTGGTCTTTTTTCAGAACAAGTGTTCACTGCTTTAAGGCTTACGACGCATAAATGGCGTCGTCAAATGAAAAAATATATATTTGTTATATAATTTAATACAAATAACAAAAACTATGTATTATATTTTAATCAGTAGTTTTTTGATACACGGTTACATAAATTATATACGTCTTCTAGCTCTCTATGACGCTCGACTACAACTGTACAACTGTTCAACTAACAAACTTTTAGACTCGCTGCTTTCTATGCGCAAGTGGCTTGTCAACTACATGCTCCGCCTACCACTGTGTTTTGGCCACTATCATCAGCGGACAGCGTGCAATACCTTGCCATGCTCACGTGCCTGGAGCCATCGTATTGCAAGTATGCCGTTTGTTTTATTGATGCGTATAACGCTTAAGTTGTCCTACACTTTTGTCATAACATTTAGGTTATGTTTGCCCCCGACACGACTTAAAAGCAGTTTTCAAAATGTATTAAGTATAGTGTGACTAGACAAGTGTCTACTGGTAGCATCTTTAAGGTTTAGCGTACATATTTAATATTAATTATGCAAATAAAAACAATATATTTCTTTATGTTTGACATAACTGAAATTGCAAAATGACACCTGTTCTAAATAAAAGTCTGAACTCGCATATATTTACAGATAGCCCATAGCCCTTTCATGTACTAGTATTGCTGTTTCCAATATACAATTTAAATGTACGTGTTATTACGCGTGTAATGATCAGGCCGACGCTTTTGCCTGAAATACGATAAAAATCTTAGGTATTTACGTTTCGGAACAAACACTAAATGTATAATCAACATCGCGTGAAGTAATGAAAATGTATGTATGTGCCTATGTAAAGCAGATATGTTCGTATAATTTAGTGAGCCATGTGTTAGGACGCGGGCGACATAAGGACATAATTTAGCACGATCAGGGGATTGAAAGGCGTTTACTAGGGTGTCTTTTGCACTGTAACTAAATTGATGTTACACTCCAATTCAATTAGGAATTATATCGATTATTGAATGTGTTATTATTCGGACATTTTCGCATAATTTAGGAAATGCATTTTTAAGAATCTAAGCGGTCGTACTAACTCTTTATTAAACATCCTCATTATGACTTTGTCTTAAGTCAACTCGTATTAAATAATCGTGTAGTCATATTTCAAACGTTGTCTGTGATCACATGACTCAGAATAATTATGTTATTTGGTTGAAAACTAGAGTGCCTCTTATGCGCTAGGTGGCGTCAGTGGTGTGGCATCTTTGATTACTATTTGTCGCAAAATACGCTTCAATAACGAAGGTGCAATTTCCCTCATGCAGGTTATGCTCCCCATAACCACTATTTTCTCAGACTCATTTGAGGCCTTTAAAATCAGTTGCTGTGTAGTCCCCATGTTATAAGTAAAGCAATTACCGAGACGTTGATTGAGTAATGTTTGTGCTATGGACTCTCTTGAGGGTACAGCAAACGCTTCTAATTAAGTAAGAACGCATCTTTTCAGTGTCATTCTAAAGCGACTGTCCATTTACAAGTTAAGTAATACAATGTACAGGTGACATAACCCAAGACGCATAGACGCATTAGTTGACAAAAACGTTAAAAGCTGACCTTGACATTTATGTTAAATTAAGAAATATTCATGAGGGTGAAACAGCCTTCCCTGCTTGCGTAATTCTTTATTTTATGCCTGCGTATTGGGACTGACCTTGTTCGGGCATTTCGTACTATTTAACAACCAGAACCAAGTTTTTCTTGCTTCTTTGTCAATAAAAACATACCGCTTGCGGCGTGCACAGTCACCATCGTGCTTGCAAACGTTACGGTTTTGTGGTTGCATGAGATCTTTCGATTTGTTTATATAATCAATCTATGTTTTACACTAAGTAACGATAAAATGTTTATAATTGGCGCTAGGCAGTTGTTTAAAAAAAGTTATATGACTTGATATGTCACTGTCGTCTTGTGTTTTTGTCCGCAATTGCAACTTTTAAATGCAAATTTTCAGGCCTGCGTACGAAACAACAGTACTTTCACGGACTGCGCATCGGCCTTTTGCGTACAGCGATCAGTGTTATAAACTTAACTCCATCTACATAGTTTGCAACATTTGTTCTTTGTACATCCCTACAATTTATATTACCTCCCCTTGAATACTGCTTAAAAAGGGGGGGGGGTTAAACTCGTTTGTTCTGATTCTACAACAAGATTCCAATGTTTATGTTGTTGAGGAAATAGTTTTGTAAGTAGTTTATTTCTTTTATAAAATCCTTAAATGACATTAGCTCACGCATCAGTTTTCATTCGCCGACGTTTACGTCAACGCCAATATACGAACATATACAGTAGTTACACCGTATTTAAATGCACGACATATGAATTGTATTAACATATATTTTCCTTTCAGCGATTTTGAAAAAAATACCTCTTTTAACAGATACAATTTAAAAAACCTATCCTAAATAACAAAAGCATAAATCATTTCTTTAAAGAGACTTTACTTTATTGAGCAATCAATCCTTCAAGTTTTGTATTCTTGAAGCTTTTGCTGAAATGTTAAAAACATATCATGAGAAATGCATATAACATCTACATTGCCATATGATTCTGGTACATACCATATCCCATTTCTCGACGGAAACAATTACATTACTATTCTTTGGCCAGGGTATAATTAAATATTATTTTGAACCAAATGGATATATAATATGCAAAACGTGTATGTATTTACTACAAAAAGAGAAGAAAGTATCTAAACATCTAGTTTGAATGTAAACTCTAAGAACTACTGTGCTCTTAGATAGTTAGTACCAATGTATACATCAATCATACTTTTGATGGTACACAACCGTATTACATGTACCACTATGTTATCGTACGTTTATAAACTAGACGTATAAAACAGAAGTTGTTCGTTTTTCCCAGGTCAACAGACCAAATGTATGTCCCAAAGGCGTCGGTAACAAGAAAAAACAGCATTTAAAAATACGTTTTTGTGTAACACACTGCGAGACGGAGTTCCTTAACGGTGAGAATCAACGATTATAGAATGTAGGATTTATTTGGTAATCAATATATAAACATACCGAAGCATGTAGGGAAACAATGTTGACTACCAAAGCCTGGTTGCTAATGTGATATGTTTATATTTAGGTTGTACGTAAACGAGGTACATGTCGGATTTATTTACTGAGAACAACTATATTATTAAATTTAAATATTAATTAAATGTCTCGCTTTATTGCAGTTTTCGTCATATTTTTTAAACGGCCCTCTTACTTTTGTATCTGTTAGATGAATATATACATGTAGTTTTCTGCGAGTGTCCTGCTTGTGCATGAAATAGTAGCTATGATAAGAAATACTTGATTTTAGACGACAAAGAAACTTACCACTGCAATAATATGATATGCTACGCATAGACCATAGTTTAGTTACAACGAAAGCGTCACAAACATATTAATGTGGTTTTATTAAAGTGTTATCAGTTACTATTGACATGAATAAACATCTGGAACTGATAACACCTCTGCATTCCGGAAATGTAAGACACAACAATGTCAACTAGTAATAAATTACTTCAAACAATTTTTCAGCGATCCAAACACTTTTGCAAACAAATCAAGCGAGTATTTTATCTTAGAAGACAAAAGAGGCAATATTTTACTTTATTTCATTCGTTGGCGCGGCTGATTATGTGTTTTGTTTCTTATAAGTACGGCTGCGTCAATAATATATAATATTGGCTATCAGCGTCCTATATCATTTTCTTTCTCGTGTGACGATGTCTTGTCCTTTTGGCGTGAAATGTGGACTAACCTGGAAATATTGCACCCTTGCAATGTTAAAATAAATTATCATATACATTTATATCGCAGAGAGTGTGATTTGATTACATTTGTTTTTTATGGAATCAATTAGATATAAATGCAAAGATTCGTCCGTGAGGTACACTGACATAAAAGATTGATTGTTACTTGATAATAGCAACCGTTGCATGTAACAAAATCAAATTTCTAATTGTCACAGAGGTTAGAAAGCAATGGAATGAATACTTTGAAATTATTTTTGACATTCATTTCTATTGATAAGAAGCAATGCAAAAAGTACCTCAAAATTTCTAAGATAGCGGTTCTGTGTTAATGTGTACACGTAGTTGAGGGTTTGCGTTGTAGTTTGTTGTGGCGAACTAAAATGCATCTTAACACGTAGTTAAGGGTTTTGCCTTGCAGTTTGTGGTGGTATACTAAAAGGAATCTTCACACGTACTTTAGTGGTTTTGCGTTGCTGTTTATTTTGGCCTTCTCAAGGCATCTTAACACCTAGTTAAGTGGTTTTGCGTTGCTGTTTATTGTGGCCTACTAAAAGGCACCTTAACACGTAGTTGAGGGTTTTGCGTTGCTGTTTATTGTGGCCTACTAAAAGGCATCTTAACACGTAGTTGAGGGTTTTGCGTTGCAGTTTGTTGTGGCTTACTACAAGTTACCTTTACACATAGTTTAGTGTTTTTGCTTTGGCCTACGTTTTCGCAAGTAGACAGCACACACTTGCAAGTACGGCGGGTTGTGTCCGTGGCTTTACTGGATAAACAATGAAGGATGTCACACCACTGATGCCCTCTATCGCATGAGCGGAATTCTTAACAATAGATGATTATAGAAGACCCTGTGTTTAGTTTTACGTATCAATACTGGGTTGAACCACTTCTAGAGTTAATGTTATGATTTCTGCACGAGTTCCTTCTATTGCGTTTTCGTTTCTCATTTGATCTTGTGGAATGCCTTAGCATGTCAATGAGCAAGAAAAGGAAACACGCGATAATTTAACGTCGATGTTGATTGTAAATTTCCAGACAACATAATCAGTTGATATGGTTGGATTGAAATTGGTAGTCTCTGTTGTAATTCGCAAAGACGTTGCGTATTGTAGACTGGTCAATTGCAAGGTTTCATATCGTGGAATGACGTGGTTTAACAATATATTAATCAATCACCAACGTAATGTTTAGACATTAAAAATGTTCAATTAAAATCGATATGAAAGAAATGAGTACGTCTAGACTAAGTCAGATAATTAGTTAATATATCAGTAATCGTGCATAAATAATAAGTTGTTTATGGCATCAAACCAACCGTAACAAAATGAAGGTTGTATAGCATACACAAACAGGAAAGTGTTTGACGTCATTTCAGAATCCGTTAGACTTTTACTTGTGGTGTTTCAATAATGACAGAGTATACAAGCCGTCTCCTACAACTTTAAAATAATTCAAATCAAACATCAGAAGAGAAATCAGAGACATCAATAATAAAACTTGCAAATCCGTGATGGAAACTTAAAGAACAAGCTGCGACGTCGTTATCACACAAATAGGATGTCACGTAAAGATACCTTTATTTAGCAGTATGTGTAAAATGTAAAAGTTATGAGCACAGTCTCATTATATTTTGAACAGCCCTCTTATAGCTAAGGTAAACATTATTTCAAAATTTGGATTGGAAGACTGACTGTGACAGTTATTAATAAATAAGATTATTTCTGGGTTGCATTCACATACTTTTTTTCACGTCGAAATCCGTATTTAGCTATTTAATATCAAATATGTACGGAATTTGGACAAAAACATTAAAACACTCACTACAACTTGGCAACCCTTCCTTTTTAAAGGAAATTTTATTTAAATATTCCCTTTACAAACGCAGTTCATGTTTATAGACCGCTTCGTCTATTGTTTTGTCGAGAACGCAGCCATTTGAGCGCAAATCCTGGTTTGGATCCAAAGTTTTGTTATCTTACTAAATAAGCCTTGAACGAGATGAAGAACGTGTGGTGGTAATATCCCACATCTGCAACTTGTGAGATTGATTTGTGCATTACTGGGTAATGCATCAAGATTAGCCAGGAATAAATCGCTTGCCGACATCATTATCGGGTTCAAGTGTCAACTATTGGTTTTATTCAACTAAATTTAAAATCAAGGGAAATCAATTTTCATACAATCGGAGCAGATGACATGCTAATGCCAATGTCACTTCAATGCGGCTAAATACGGATTGAATTTCATTCTGGTTGCGTTCAATGCGATCCTAAACGCAATAGTAAAACTGGTAAATGCATGAAGCTCGTTAGATTTGTCCAAAATATATTTTATTTACTGAGCGATATGTAATTACTCTACTCTGACACTTTGCATGTGACATATACTATCCATTTAGAAATGTCGTTGAACTTTTTAATTTCTATATATTTTTTACAATCCACTTACAAACGCAGTTCATGTTTATACACTACTTCGTCTATTGTTTTGTCGAAAGTTGTGTTAGTTATATTACTAAATAATAACGTAGAATTGTCAAAATTGTTTTACCTTGTACTTTCTTTTATGTTTATCCATATATTAAAGATGCTAGGTCTGTATCTTCATACCCTTACAATCGATCACAAATCTTGAAATATGTTAAGTATGCAAATTAGTTAACATTGCAATAGGAATTTTGTGACAAATAAAGTTTTTTTTTGACAAAAAATTACTATTTTATATTGCAAACAGTATTCATAACCCATTCAATCTTTGCTTCCCTAGTACTACTTTTAACGATTCTTACATTAACCAAAAGTAAAGATATATGTTTTTATTTATTTAAATAAAGAGCTACAAGACAGTTCCATTACACTGATGAAAGGAAAAGCCCCCAGGAAGCATAGTCTGCACGAGAAAACAGCAGCCTCGGTTTTATTGAAACTGTTCATCAGTAGTTATGAATGATGCCACACCACTGACGCCCCCTAGCGGATGAGCGGAACTCCATTTTCAAATGTAAACAACATACATGTACACTCCATGATCCCTGGGGACCAGAAAAATATGACTTAACAATGATGCAGTACGGGGCGACATTTTACAGCTGCCACACAGGCACTAAACACCAAAACACATCACACATTTAAATGATAATATAAATTATAAATGTTCAAAGAAAAAATGCTGTAAACACTGTCGATACGTCAAGTTTAAGGGCATCGCGACAAAATAATCCTACTACTGCCCATAAACTGAATTTCAGGGTTGATGCTGCTTCCCCTACCGAACACAGCCCTGTCACCTAAAGTCAACAACAATTGTTTCTACCAACCTTCATTATTTTGGATGTTATTGGAAGCACACATTCTGCTTTAGACCTTTAACGAAATAAAGAACATGTGTTGATAATACCCCACATCTGCAACTCGTGCGATTCATGGGTAATGCATCAAGATTTGCCAGAAAGAAGTCGCTTTATGACACATTATCGGATTTAAGTGTCAACTATTGGATTTATTCATCTACATTTAAAATCAAGGCAAACCAATTTTAATACAATCGAATCAGATGACATGCTAATGTCAATGTCACTTCAATGCAGCAGAGCTATCTAAAATCAAATTTAACCCAGTACATTTGTAACTGGATATCAATGAAGACATGAATAGTTGTTCAAAAGCAATATGGATATGAAAGAATGCACGCGCGCGTATGTGTATGCACAATCTTTGTAGAAACGCATTTTATAATATTGGAAACCGCAGTGTTGTTATTTATGCACATTTTACAAATCTTAAAAATCGATAATAACACTGTGATCACAAACGTTTAGTATTTCATATGTGTTAAGAAATTACTAAAATTGATAAATAAATCTAATACGCAAAATAAAATAAAGTAGCTATAACGACCAAAAGACAAGACCCAGGTTTACACATTTGAATAAGAAATGCAATTCGAAATAAATTGTTTATTTATAAAACAATAACACGCCTTTTCTGATCATGTACATTAATGTATGCAAAATAATATGATAATAAATGCTAAATTATCATTTAGGGCAAGCTAATGCAACGAATATATTGCCATGTAAAATCACTATGAAAACAAATTAACGATTAAGTGGTGGAGGTCAACACTTTTTTGGAACACATGTCGTATTCGTATACTTTTTGGATTTGGACGCATTTTACGAAATGCTTTGGTATTGTGTTGTTCTTTCATTCTGGTTAAGATAATTGCAGCTTAATGGTGATATTTACACAGTTATTGATAAAAATAGCAGACCTCATCCCTTAAATTAAGAACAAAGAATTAACAAAAACAAATAAACAAGCCTAATGCTTTTGCACTGTTGTTAAAGTAGGAAAGCGTCAAAACAGTTTGATTAAGATTAAGGGCGTTTTGGCAGGTGAAAATAACCCCTGTACGTTTTGGTGTAAACATCTTGGAAAAAATTGCGTACTAGCCTACATCACTTATCATCTTGGTCAAAATTAAACAAATAAAATATGCCAACATATCAACTTTATAAAATACATAACTTGTTTTTGCTACAGCTTTGTGCAACTGCGACATGGCGGCAAAAGTAATATTAAAACAGTTATGTCTCCTTATTTCGTCCGCCCATTGTCTGGTTTAAAGCTATTTCGTGTTAACAATTCTCAAAAAAAAATGGAATTAACTAGGACCTTATTCAACCATTACACTTCGTAGAGCCACCAATAGTTTTTTCGATCGGGTGCTTTGCGTGCAGTGCTTTCATTTTGTCATTAATAAATGACCTCTTTGGTCAATAACTGTGTTTCGGCATGCTCAAGTATAAAGCTCACGTTATGCATTTCTTTTTCAGACAAAAGGGCAATGATTAAGCCGAATGCGAGGAATGGAACTGTTTATCTTAAAACTCATTTGATGAGAAATACAGTAAATGGTGTGGTGCAGACGAAATCTTATAAGATGCCACCCTAAATGATTCCCGACAGCTTTGCCAAGTTACATCAAGGTAATAGTAGTGTAATAGATTCACATAATTTCAGCTAGGTAGAAGTTTTAAAATATAAATGGAAGAGATGTTCAAAGAAAAAATGTTGTAAACAATGTGGACAAGTCAAGTTTATGGGCACCATGACAAAATGGCCCGTACAAAAACACACAGAACATCACAAACACGGAGTATACAAAGACGCAACATACATAAAGAAATAACTATTTTTTGTGTTTTTCGGATTTTTCTGTTTTTGTATTTTTAATTTTCAATTACTTAAAGGACTTCTCTAAAAATGTTGAAAAACCTTATTTTATTGAAATATATGCCATTTAGAGAAAATCCACTACACAGATTTTCACAGTTTTTGCTTAATTATTTTATAGACAAGATTTTAAAAATTCATTCTCTTCATAATAAAGGGAGGTAATAAGGTGTAAAATTGTTTCCCTTTAATTTACTTTAAGTAAATAAAGGTAACTTACATTTAAAACCTTGTCTGTCTTAGTACTTTGACTATGTAAGACCATTCAAATTAATTTAACTGAATACTTTTGGTGTTTATTGCTTGAGTGACGGCTGTAAATGTCGCCCCGTACTACATTATTGTGTAGTTATATTTTTCTGGTCGTTTGGGATCATGTTTTGTATGATGTTTACACGTGGCAATAGAGTTCGGCTCATGCCTAAGGGGGCGTCAGTGGTTTAGCGCCTTTTATGACAATTAATGAAAATCCCAATTACATATCATGTGAGCCTGAAAAAAAAATATTTGTATATTTTTTGCAATTAACACCACGTATATTATATGTAATGGACACTATATTAACTTTATACAATGACGATAGCAATCAGTTCAGGTGTTAAGATAATAAAGACAGCAACATTATGTATTGGGGTTACATTGTTTAACCACCATTAAAAAAACAATAGTAATGTAAGCATTGTTTGTCTATAAGTCTACGAGTACTTTTAAGACGTGCAGAAACACGTGATGTTATTGTCTAACAGTTATTTGTCATTATGCGGTTACAATTGTTCATGAAATGCCAAGATAATACGTTAGTTATATGTGCAATATGATCGTCTAGGACTTACATTGTTGTCTCTTTCTTTCTCATTTGTCATTACACACAAAGCGGTACTCGTGTTCAGAAATATTCTATAAAGGTACATATTATGAACTATTGTTAGAAACATGGTGTTAGTCAAGTTTGTGTTTCAGACATTTTTATTTCATAGTTGCGAAAAACACATAGCATTGCTCTGAACATCCGTGATGTAACTTTATATAAGCGACACGTAAAACAACACGACGCAGATTATGCAAAACTAATACCGGTCACTTAACCGGCCAAAATCGGATAATCGCCTCTCTAGCCTCATAAACACCATTAAAAGTACTGATTGTGCTACTATACGATATATAGTAACATTCGTATTAGTATTAATATAAACTAATTATAATTAACAAGAACGGTTGCTAACTGCTATATTCTCCGGATGAAAAATAGTGTTTTAGAACATTGTCGGTAGCTTTTTTAGCTTTAAGATAACTATCATATATTTTATTGAGGACAATTCCACTCTAAAGTAACAACGCATTATTATACTGTTTAGTGTTATAACTTCAATGATTAGTACAGACTTTATGCTCATTTTAATTACAATGTGAGAAGTGCTTGAGCTCAATATTACTATGCATAGACTCTGTACTAGCTGTACATTTTATTTCTTTCTTTCAGGTCCGATTTCATGCTCTTAACACTTATATAATTTACATTTTAAAATGCAGATGTCAGATGTTCATGAGAGTAGGAAATAACTAAAGTTTCCGATGTAATCGCTGTACACAAAACTTTCGTAATAAAATATTTGAACCCTTATGCGCATTGAGCAATATATGTAGACCCCGCCTTAAGCGTTTTTGGTGCAATAATCCGTTAGTTATATGGTTGTTCATCCTTTAGGACATATTATTAGCATATTGTATAAAGGTAATAAAACAATTATTATACAATATCCTACAAGTCCACTTTAACGGAAGCGTCCTTAATAGATCAGAGTGTTTGTTTCACCCTCATGCGTGCCTGCCAAAACACTCATTACTCAATAACAGTCTCAATAATTTCCTAACTTCTAATCTACTTCTTATAGATGGCAAATGGTTCTCACAGATCCGTGCATGAAGGAAGAGTTAAACGCTATCAAGACGTTTGATAAAATAAAGAAAACAGTTTTGCATAGAATGCTTAAAGATGATATGTGTGTGTCGTGCGACCAGATTTGTTTATATTTTACTTTTAACCATTTTTCCCGTAAAAATGAGAAACTGCAAAATATAAACATCTTTGCATGTTAAAATACAACAATGACAGCTTTGTTGAAAAAGTGTGACCTGCAAATTTGGCTTTATTGTTTCAATGCATATTTTTGAAACAGATAAATAGCTTGACTATCATCAATACACCATGTGGTCCGGTGATAGCTCATCAGACTGTGGGGCCAAATATCCTGGGTTCGATTCCCAAGTCAGACAAGGGTGTTTGAGATTGCCGTTTTGTTTTGTTGTCTGTTCTACGTTTTATGTGTTAAACATTACTTGTCATGCAATGTTGCCATTACTTTTGCAATGCTTTTTCATTTAGTATACGCAACATACTGCAATTGTTTTAAATATATTTTACGGCGGTCAGTCCACCTAGTAACCAAA
>Ga0224511_10001457_pt1 | contig 14341 bp, 10 predicted proteins | sample SF_May12_sed_USG_2_FD_169988 | JGI IMG/M metagenome (GOLD analysis project Ga0224511, IMG submission 169988) | Sediment microbial communities from San Francisco Bay, California, United States - SF_May12_sed_USGS_8_1 | ecosystem: Environmental > Aquatic > Marine > Sediment | place: USA...
CGCTCTGGTTGTTTAATTAGGGTGTACATTTACTCCCTGTGTTTGAAATTAGGGAGTACCTTACCCCCTCAGTCTTAAAAGAGAGAGTACATTTACTCCCAAGAAAAAATAATTATCTGGAGCCCTGACCAACATATTGAACAAAATGCAATTTAACAAAGGTGCGTAATAAGAACATTATATCACGATACTATTCCCACTCTACTCATATTATTGATCCACTGTCTTCACACTTTTGTTGAAAAGAAATCTGTAATTTGTTTTTGCACAACAGATCCAGTTACCCTTATTTCACTTGTAATCTCGTTTATTTCCCTTGACTTTTCAAGTAGTTTGGAGTTTCCAATTTTGAGAGCATAGTTTTTTTCACTTATCATTTCAACATCCAATAACGTGAGATTCTCTGAATCTGCGTTTTCATTACCTGATTGAAGAAAAAACCAGTTACCTGACCTGTACACAATAGCCCATTGAACGGTTTATACAATAGTGTTGTTCGCACCTATTGTTATCAGAGCCCAGTTTCGTTTACAGTGGCCTGATTGGCGATAGTGTAGCGTGAAATTTTAACACGTTATGAAAATTGCAATCGAACGCATTCTATGGTGACCGTTATAGGACATATTTTTTCGCGTTTGGGACTGAAAATAAGTGGCTGCTGACCGCGTTTGGACAGGGTCTCGCTATATAAAGGTTCAATATATAGGGAATTTCATCCGTCGGACCTGAGAGTGGCCACATTAGACAGGGTCACGCTATATCCAGGTGGCCGTTAATGCAGGTTTGACTGTAGTTCATTACGTATAAATGAGCATTCTGAGACAAATTGTACTTTAACCGGTATTAATATTTTTTTAAAGCGCACACCAATAATCTCCGTAAAGTGTACAAAGTGAGGGGCGTAATATTGATGTGTGAATGTTGGATGAACTTTGCAATAGATATTAAATGCAAAAAAAACAAAATACGACTCTGGCTAAAAATCACGGAATGTGCACTCTGTTACCGGATATTACAGCAATTAAATACTAGACAGAAACCTTATTAAAGAGCAGTTTTCGCTGCATCACGCAAGAGTTCCTTTTCCGGTTTGGTCGTTAACATCATTAGACGTGCATTAACCCTGATATATTGGCCATGTAACATGTTTGTGCAGTAATCAGGCAAAATAAATAGAAATACAGCGTCGTTAAGGGAACAGTTATAAAAAGCAGTGAAGTAGATTTTGGTTGTAAGCGGTGATCGATTTAGTTTTGTTTGTTGCCGCATGCAGTTAGACCTATGTGATTGCATGTCTTATATTATACAAATACAATCATTTATAGATGATTGAATATGACACTATGTTAGACATGTCTTACTCCCTCGGAAACACATGTCTGCATTAGCACGATTTATTTGCGGAGTTGCCTCTCTTAGATTAGAAATGGTAGGATACACACAATGTATGAAAATATTTGAGTAAGTCAGCGGTATTGTCATATTAGTAAGCTTGATGTTAAAAATAACAAGAACTATTTGTAAAAAATACACGGCGCTAAATTTGAGTAAGTGAAATGTTTATTTCGAATAAAAACAGGTGGTTTGGAGCGGTTTCTACCACGTGCTAGTCGACACGCGAATGCTACAAGTTAAGCGCTTAGACCACGCGGCCAAGCTGTCAGTCAAGAAAATGGGCTTCTAATAGTGTATTTGATGCTAACTATTGTAATCGTAGCTGACATCACATGATATCTATGCTAAATCAGCTGGTACCCTGCGTACATATATGGGTCTTCTGATCATTTACCAAAAACACTAACACACAAATAGCATTAATAAGTTATAAAAATACAACATAGGGATAAAAGAAAGTATACATTTGCCTTTAAAGACCTTTATCAAGAAGACCGATTAACTACTGAGACCGTAAATATTTAAAATTTCTAGTTCTGTTAATTGCATCATATATGTTTTAATGCCTTTTAACCATTTAACTGCTACGAATGCATCATTGAATGTAGCTGACAAAGTACGTCCTATAGATTTATTATTTTTCCATGTTGATACAGCAAATCAAGCATATTGCAAAAATAAAAAATAAACGTAAAAAAACAACACAAGAACATACACAACAATTTATTGTATTCATGAGTTGTAATAAGTGTCACACCATTTCACGCGTGTGTTACTCTGAGAAACGTGCCGAATTAAGCTCGTTATGTTTTAGAGAAGCATTAAAATAGCTTCAGAGAAAGATTATCACGCGTTGTAAACATTTAAAACAAAAGCACCAATTTAAACTTAGCTTTAAGCTTTATAAATAAAAAGTTTAGTTGTAGTTGGACTCTTTCAGTAGATTACAGTATGGTGAATAAACATCCATAAAACAACTTTTGTGTTTTTCCTGAAAGCCTCCAGACCTCAGTTTGGACCATAAAAATGGGAAAAAACTAAAGTGTCCCCAAACCTCTAAATAACTGCATGAAAAAGCATAAAGTTTAGGTAAGTATACTAGTTTTCAGAAAATGTACACAAACTAGGACATTTTCAAAAACACCGTTCAGTTTCAGGGGAAATCATTTTCTTGCCCACGGAACAGAAAATCGGTTTACCTCAGACTTCATGCATTTTACATCTTTTTTTTTATGTTGTCATAATATTGTCAGAGATTTAACATGACATTTCTTGACTCAGACTCATGTCTAAATGATATTTTTTGACAAGTACTTTCCTACCAAAATTATGTGCTCTAGTCCCTTTAAATGCAATAGTTTTTTGTTGCAAATAGTAATTCCGTTTTGGAAAAAAAAACCACTTTCATTTAAAAACAGTAATTAGAAAAATAATGTTACCAACAATTATCTAAATTTAGGCATGCATACTGTCTTACGAATTGGTCCTACGGCAATCATTTTGCCTGAAACGCCAGGCAAATAAACCAACATGAAACACCCATTACTGCATAATTTATTCCTGTTGATTTGTTCTGTCTGGTGTTAAATCAAACGATGTGTAACGAGTTTTTTGTTGTTGTTTTAATCGTTTTTGTCGGATACACAGTAAGTTGGGTTTACGGCACATTAGCACAAAAATCGTTATATACATATGTCTCCAATTTCGAGATTAACATTACGGATGCAGGTCACAAATTGTTTCCAGCGTGTTTACAGTTACACCTGCTTGCTCCTCTACAGTGCATTTCGCTATATATGCAGAGCAGTTAACCAGGTTTCTTCCACTATTTTCGATATCTCTGTACTCAGTTACTGACAAGAGAAGGTGCAATTGGTCTCTATAGGCGTACTTTCTTAGAAATCACCAAACGGTTATTAAACTACCGTAATATGACATTCTCAATGTTAAAAATATAAGATCACATTAGCAAATTAACACAAACGTACAAAGCGAGGAAGCTTTTATTGCCTTTTATAATTTAAGGATAACAAATGGCATATAACAGTGCAAACCTTAAGCTTAATCTCACATGCAAGCCTTGCTATTGCACATTACAGAAATTAAACACTAGACAGACATTCTTTTTAGGATCAATTTCGATGCAACACCTCGTTAGTAACTTAGGGACACACAATAATACTTTGTCTGGTCGTTAACTCAACGAGTCTGACATTTACGTTGATGGACTAGTCGTGTTTCATGGAAATAACGGTACTCAATCATCCAGCATGGGCCAACAGCAGTGATGTGTCGTTATTGCTTTAAAACACATTATAGATAAAAAACAGCGAACTGAATTATTATACGCAATTATCTGTTTTAGATGATAAATCAAGTTGGGAATATAATTAAAATGTTACAGTTTTTTTTCCGACAGCGGTTCTGTGCAGCGCTGAAAATTAAATATAATTGTACAACTATGTTATGCCAATGGCGTGTACGTTTGAAATCGCTCAAATCTTTTTAATCTGCCGATTCAAAGATTCAGATTTTTAAAACACTTGACACTATATCACCAACAGAAATACTCGGTAAGACAAACAAACAAACAAACAAACAAACAAACAAACAAACAAACAAACAAACAAACAAACAAACAAACAAACAATTGCTATACACATCAAAACTTCCACTGAACTAAGTTCACGTTTTGTGGTGTTTCAGTCTCATAGGATATTTACATGTATCTTATATGTTTTGTTCTGGTAAAACATTCCCCAAATATGTCACTTCAAATTGGGCATACTTCTAGCAAAGCCCAGAGATGATGTGTATATACCTTGTTAAGAAATGGCGACAAACTGACGAGGAACTACGCTGTCTTGTCGGCCAATACGAAACACGATGTAGTCAATTTAATTTTAACATTTCTATTAACATTTTGTGTCAACAATTGCCTTGCTTGTTACTTTATACATAAGCCATGGCTGAACTTTTGACATGAACGGGATTTAATTTGTTTGATTTCCACAAAATTAGGCTTACTCCACAGGATAAATTGAAAATCTAAACGCAAGTCTTAATGGGGAATTCAACTAAGTTTAATGTTTGACGTAAATTCCATTCGTTTAAAAAGAAGTGACATCTTTCAAGGTCAATGTACAAGCCATCTGTTAAAGCTACTAAAAGCTTAATCACATACAAAACAAACTCGACTCCATTTTTTCAGTGTTTACCATGTTTATACAGCCGTTACACACGCAACCCAACAACAGCGTAATGCATTAAGCTAAAGTTGAAAATAATCCTATACTTAATCGTATATTATAAATAGTACACCTTTTCTGAATTATCTCCCATCGTTTGGCATAAAACTATATAGCATGTGCTTTTTTGCCTTCTTAACTGTAACCAACCTGCAAAACTATCAAGATATGCATTTTGACGAGCTAAGCATGGATGTACTATACAATAGGGACAATAATATTCACTTCCAAAATTAATTTGTACCAAGGGTTGATTTTGCAGGTCAACATACACGTTTGTAAGTAGACATGGACTTACGGTTATTAAAAAAAAGCAACTTAAACACGTTTTCCATAGTATAATAATACCGCCAGATAATTTTACAAGGACACTAGGAATGGACGTCACGCGCGGTTATGGTAAAAATCCTTTGCTTAACATTCGTTATGAAGCGTTAAAACATGCAACTGGGTTTTATAGTGTAAATGTTCGTTTATCTAATTGATGTAGAATTGCTTGTCGAATGGGCTATTTTCCTAACTACTTTCTTTATGCAAAGGAAATGAAAGGTATATTGCAAATTAAACGTACAATTATTCGCGGTTTTGTCAAAACACTTCATTAAATAAAAACAACACAGTCTTAATATCGAAAACGCTTTAAAACGTTTTGGTCATCGTCTGGAATCAGATGGCTTCTTCAACAAAACATGAATGAGTTAACTGTATTTACTTATAAACAAGAAAATGCAGCTTCAAAGTAAATTGCAACATGTAATAATGAAGCAAAATAAATGGTATAAGAGAAGCTTAAACTCCTGGACACTACATCCCTACCAAACAATGTTTCAGATAAAACAAAATGACCGTCAAGCTACGGAATAATTTGTCGCAGCATATTAGGGTAAGCGACGCCTCTTAAATTCCTAAACCGTGGTAATTATTTATCAATAGTATAATGATACAGCCAGATGATTTTACAAGGGCACTAGGAATGAATGGACGTATTAAAAAAATTTATGACGTATATAAAATTATATCATAATAACATAAAATAAGTTGTAATGACTCTCTTTGTAGCCAAAGTAATGTTTGGCTTCAAAGCAAAATCTTAGTTGCTAATAATCTATTCTTTCTTACAGTCTTTTTCGGTAGCCAGAAATTGGACACATCTATTTACCCTCCGGTGTCACTTTCCACGAGATCAACTGACGTGGAAATATGTTTGATTTGATTATCGCGATCAATGATTCTTGACGTAAAAATGATAAAGCAAATGCTTGTATAAATACAAATTTAACATTGTGCACATGTACTTTTGTGCGTTTTAACAAGTTCGTGCCTAACATTTTCTCGTAATTTCGTCAAAAGTACAAGACAAAATGTAACGAAATGTACCTTGTTTGAAATAATTTTCAATTGCGCTCCCGATGATGCCAATCCTTATGAATGATGTTGTCGGCAGAAATGATATTTCATCATATTTATGTTTTGGGCCTAAAATATGGAACGGTTTATTTAATTGTTCATCAAGAATGACAACAAAAAATGACGTCGCACCGCATGCGTCATTTGTTAACACCTACTATTAAAAACGTTGCTGGTAAAGCAAGCGTGAAATCGCAGTTCGTACATTTGACGATCCAAACAAATGTAGGAAATCTGTATTGCTTGCCTTAAAATTAACGTTTCATTAAAATATATGAAACTTTTTCTTTCGTGCGTTATGTTATTACTTTTTCACTGCTAAATTGCAAGGTCGAAGTATTTCCAAAGCAACTTCTATCAGCGATATCTCGAAAACATATAAGTGTTCTTTCGTTTATGAGAGCGAATATTTATGTCGTATCTATATTTGTAAATGAAACTTGAATATTTTACATATTAACGTATTTAATTATTTTGAATTAAACGATCAATAGAATTGTAAATTATCATTCACAGAATAATCGCTGTAAACGTGCACCTGCCTGTCAAGCAGACGGTCTTTTTTCCATTCTTTTTTATTCTGTTTTTTTTTTAAATTCTATTTATGATTCTAATATTTTTTAACTTTTTTCTTTAATTAAGTTTAATGTTTGTGCTTTATGTTTTCTTATCTCTGAAAATTTAACCACAATCTATAAACGCTCTTATAAAGCATTTCTATTTAATTTCATTTTGAGCATTAATAACAATTATAATTTACCTTGACATGTCATTACTTATGTATGTACCAATTAAGGGGAGAACCGTAACTAATGTTGCAATAACTTATGGTCCAACCCTTTTGTAATGAATATTTGTATATATGAATGTGTCATATTATGTACATAATGATGTTCATTTACAATAAAATATTATTAAACTAAGCAGACGGTAACGCATTATACCGGCAATACAAAAACGCCACTAAAAGCTAGCTAAATCATTACTGTTAAACGAAGTACATACTATTATTATAAAATGTTTTAAACAAATACCATATGGTGTGATATATTAAAACCGTATACAAATAGTAAGATCGTTGTTGAAAAGTCGGCTATGGTGTTAGGATACGACGGCATGTTAATGGTTTGAATGGTTATTCTTTTCTCATCCAACAATTAAAAAGGATATTACTCTTTTAACTTAAATAAATATTTTTTCAGTAGATTTGCAATATATTAATATGTATTATAAATATATTATTTCAATAATAAATATATGTTGTTTTGCTGTTTAAAGATGGCTATGACAACAAACCAATAGCATAATGTTATTTTTTGTTGCTGCTAGCCGCAATAAGCGCGGGCTAATAAAATGACCACTGTTACATTCGCCCTTCCTAGGGAAAATTCGTTCTCGACTTTTAAATATACCAATCGGTTGTAGAAAGTCCATGATCTGCAACATTCATAAGAACATGTTGAACATCAAAATTACAACTCAATAGAGCTAATAATCCAAATCAAAATAATTATGTGAGGCCATCATTAGGCGCAGCAGAATTTGTTATGGAACCGGTTGAACGTAGTTATTAAGTGTAATGTATACACAAAGAATAAACAATCATACTTAACCATATAGACTGGCATCATTTGAAGCTATCAAAAGATTGAAAGTATGTTAACATTCAATTAACTTACAATACAAATCGACTGAAATAAATATATCTGATAATCCCTGATGTGTCAAGAACTGTCATACTATGTAACATGATACAACTTTAGTACCATTATATGACATCAAACACAGACTTATAATAACAAAAGTCATGGAAAGGGGATTCAGCCAAATATCAATATAGAATAAGAAGTAAATAGGCCGTAAAACAATCATGTTCTGCAATCACTAGTTGCAGTATAATTAAAACTATAGACTATATACAACACGATTGCATGAAAAGCGCGTGAGTCGCAATTAGCAACAAGTATCACACTGCAGTACTGTCTTCTTATTTTAGAAAACATATGGGTACTGTTGATAATGGTTTTGTTTTACATGGTGTTATAAAACATTTGTTAAACATTAAAAAGAAGTGGTATGCTGTTTTTGTTGATTTTACTGTAGCGTTCGATTATTAAGTTCGATATGATTTTTGGTAAAAACATAAAAATATGGTGTTAGAGGTAAAATGCTAGATATGATATCAAAATATGTTAAATGAGAACTAAACCTCTTTGCTAGGAGTAAGGCCAGGTGCAACTCTATCACCTTTTATATTTTCTATGTATTTAAATGATATTGAAGAATATGTATGCTTTATTGATTTTATGGCATAGACTTTTAGAGATTTAAATCTTTTTTCTTTGCTTGATGCAGATGATATACATGTAGTTATTTTGTCTGAAACTGAGGATGGTCTTAATCAAGCGTTAATTTTGTTAGAACAGTTTGAGATAGATGGAAACTGACAGTTAATACATCTAAAACAAAAATTATGATTTTTCAAAACGGATGTAGGGCGCGCAGAGATACATCTAAATTTGAAGACACTGTCTTAGAAATTGTTTATAGATTTACTTATATTGGCATTGTATTTACAACAGGGGGAGCTTATTATTGTAAATTTATCAAATCAGGCCATGAATGCTATTTTTGCTTTAGATTGTAGTTTACATAATTATATTTCATTGTTTAAGGGTTAAACACAAACTAGATTAATTTGATAAGTTACTTTATCCTATTCTTAGTAATGGTTGTGAAGTTTGGGGATTATGTGAAAGTCATGCCTGAGAAAAAGTTCACCTTTACATTTGTAAAAAGCTGTTCGGAGTTATCTAGAACAAAGACACAACATAGCTTTGTGCATGGTGAATTAGGTAGAACTACTTTATTAACTAAACGAGCTGTCTATGTTATCATATATTGGTTAAAAATGTTAAATAAGATTAAATCAAATACTCCAAAGTTGTTTACAAGTGTATGTTAATAGAATTAGAAAATAACCCAAGCCGTTGTTCATGGGCAACATCTGTTAAACATTTATTGCAATCTCTTGGTTTTAACGATACTTGTTCCAAGGCGTTGGAAACGAAAATGCTTTTATAAAAACTGTTAAACAAAGACATAATAACGGATTTATACATGAGTGGATTGCAGATATGACGAACTCTTTAGAACCCTTATACAGAGCGAAAACATACTTGTTGTATGCCCATTTAAGATCACAACTATACCTCAGTTTAGTTAATTTATACAAGTCTCGTACTGCATTAACAAGATTACGTGTTTCAGCACATAGATAAGAAGTTGAAACTGGTAGATGGCACAATTCTAAACCCTGATAGAAAAATGTATTGCATATAATAAATTGGAATATATGTTTCATTTGACGCTAAAATGTCCTGTGTATAAAGATATTAAAAAGTGATATATTAAAGAATACTTTTAAATATCCAAGTATACAAAAACTTATTCAGACTTTCCTTTCAAATTATTTTGACTTCAGACAATAACGAATTAAATATTAATATTGCAATGTTTGTTCAAAAGTATTTTTAACTCAGAAAAAACGTATTACTGTTACTCTTCCATTTATATTAATCTGAGTTGTAAAGAATCTATATGTAATACTTTATTCTGTATCTAAACAACAGTTTGATGACTTGATTCTCCCGCTGACTGTTTGTAAATAATACAGAACATTATTGTGAGGTTTAACACTTATTTATGTATATTAATATTACTACTTACATAATTATTTTCTTTACATGTTGTATAACGTTCAACTTGCACTATACTATGCATTTATTGAAAGTCTTATTTATGTTGTATAAGTTTGTTTGATCCATTAATCTTGAAAATAGGTAGTATACCTATACCACAAGCCAATTAGATCTACGTGTTTAGTTGATGTGTACTTATGTTTGTACTGTATAATTATTATGTATTTTGTTGTAGATCTATATATTGTGCAGAATCTACTCATGGCTTATAGCTTTATACATTTTTGAAGTCTGTCAAGTTGGCGGCCTAACGGCCCAGCGTCCTGGCGGCGTCAAGTTGGCGGCTCAGCGGCCTAGCGGTAGATCTATATAATGTTATAATAAATATAATATCATTATGAACATAGCTTTAGGAAAACCTGGCTTAATCACATTATTGAAATGACGTAGAAAATCGCTAGTTTGAAGTCACATGTAAACACAAAAAAACACCATAAACCCTGTTTAACAGCTGCATGTACAACATTTGCACCGTTTAACGTTTATTGAAAAAGTTTAATGCTACGGTATTGGTTTCCGTGAATTATAGTCATGGAAGAAGAACTTGAGGTAAGTTATTTTTCATTAACCAGGTTATTGTAATGCTGAAGTCGGCGGCGGGCGGGTGGGCGTGCGGGCGTCAACTTTTCGTTTCCGGTCAATAACTTTAGTTTGCTTTGGCCTATTGACACCAAACATGCTGTATGGGTAGCTTATATCAACAGGCAGCTTGGGATTGTTACCCATGTGTCTGTGATCAAGGTCACTGTTACTAAAAATAGAAATTCAGTTTCTGCTCAATAACTTGAGTTTGCTTTGGCATATTGACACCAAACTTGCTGTATGGGTAGCTTACATCAAGACAAAGCTTTGGATTGCTACCCAGGTGTATGTGATAAAGGTCAAGGTCACTGTTACTGAAAATAGAAATTCAGTTTCGCTCAATAACTTTAGTTTGCTTTGGCCTTTTGACACCAAACTTGCTGTATGGGTAGCTTATATCAAGACGCAGCTTGGGTTTGCTACCCAGGTGTATGTGATCAAGGTCAAGGTCACTGTTACTAAAAATAGAAATTCAGTTTCCGCTCAAAAAATTTAGTTTGCTTTGGCCTATTGACACCAAACTTGGTGCATGCAACCAATGCAACCACAATAACGGCACCTTTTTTCTTTACTGCCATCTTTCTTTTTTTCCCTGTCACATCAATACTTGGTTGGATCGTTGAAAACCTGGTTTCGTCGCATTGCGGCGCTTCTTGTTTATTTATTGATTATGAGTACGTTTGTGTGAGGCCAAAACATATATATCTTGTGTTTAGGGCAACGGTATTAAAAACTTTAGGTAGGGTCGCCTCTGTTTTTTTTAAAGAATTGAAACCTCAATTATAAAAACCCCATCGAAAAAAAAAACTTTTCTTTTCGTAAAAAAGTCTATGGTCGGCCGGTTCCGATAGGTAGGGTCGGGTTGCCCTAAATACAGATATTTTTTCAGGCCTGATTAATTCTGCAACTGCAATTTGGCGGTAAATTAAAATTTTCGCGGATTTATTTTTATCAGTTCAACTGAGCATGTTTCGTTTACGATAGATTGTCTATAAACATTTCTATTTCAGTTAACTAAGTATATGTAAAATGTTTTGAATAGACACATTTTTTAAATTTAATCATAAATCTTTTTAAACAAGTATATTTTTAAAAGCGACCCTGGGCTGATGAATTACATGTCGGTCTTTCGAGACAGCCTAGTGGTGTGTGTTAAAAGTTCTCTTCATCAATCATCGTGTTATTTTCTTTTTTTTTTTTATATATATAGATATACTTATAATGAAGTTGTGTATGCCTGTATATATATAGTACATGTAGTGATTAGTACTGTATAATTATGTATAAAATTTCTCTGAACACGTTACGAGGATTAACTTTATATGGCAGTTAAAACTCGTCTCTTCAAGTCTAACACGCTGGTGGTATCTTTAGAGCGCTTGTCTTGGAATCTTTGTTCTCTTCGGGTGTGGGTTCGAATCCCGGCAGAAGCTTATTTTATTGTTTATGTTACAACATAGGTTTTTACCACGACTTTTAGATCTACATTTTTCACCGACCATTTCAATAAACAAGTTTTAGTATTTAAACTTACGCGAGATGACAAAAAATAAAAAAGAACTATTGATAATGACATCTGTTAGTTCCAACTTTCAAAGTCAAATGACTCAGCGTAGTAAGACACGACAGATATGTCATTACGAATTTACTTATAAAGACGCAACGATATGTTAATCTGTGTTCATGGCGGCAGGGGCATATCTGGGCCCAAATTGAGTTTACGCACTATAAGGGTTTCACGGGGCGGTTGCTTTGTCCTTAAGTATCGGTCTGGAGAGCAAGGCATTCATTCATTAGATTAAAAAATAAAAAATAAACGGAAGTTGTTAGAATCTTAAAATATGAGCCAGTATCGCGAGCGAAGCGAGCGTCGAAAAAATCAGCAGTTTGGCATCAATGAACATTATTTGTATATATTTAATAGATCTATATCTTAATGTCTCAAGCGTACACGTTCAAACATAATGTCGATACTGCTCGAAAGTATGCATACCCCCCTTTCGCTTGCAGATTATATTGCATATTTGAACGTTTTACAAATTTACATTTTCTGAACGAGTATACGCACATGCGTAATTGCGTATGCCTAGATACGCGCCATGATGGCGGTATACTATGTCGGAAACCATGATTTGCAGAATATTACGAGGCACACGCAAGAATATGGAGTTATAGCGAGGAACCACCAGAACTCAGGACGAAGGCCTGGCAAGTCACTTAATTATAAGGAAGCATGTGCATTGCTACATTTTATTTCCAACTATAGTCAGGAAGTTGGAATTCCTCAGCCAGCAGCGCCACGTGGCCGCGACGGGGCGGCACCGGTCTATCTGCCGAGCGACACCACCGAGATTGCGGTGCTCAAAGCTTATGAAGATAGTTGTGCAGAAATGACTCCACCAGCCAGGGTTGTGAAATATTCCACTTTCAACAATATTTGGCGATTATGTGTTCTACACATAAAGATAGTGTCACATAGGGAAGACGTATGTGCCACATGCGAACGTTTACGAAAGGCTGTAAGTGACGCGTTCGAGGAAGAGGAAAAACTAGTAGAGGCCTTACAACAACACATCATTACGGCGCAGGAAGAACGCGATGCCTAAAACAATTACGTAAAGAGAGCAAACGGTAGTGACCTATATGTCCACTATACATTTGACTATGTACAACCAAAACGTCTGTATCCCGCATCACGCAATAAAGATAGGCCCCGTGTATTTCGCCAGTCTCCGGAAGATCTAGATATTTGGCTACCGGATCGACAATTTACCTATAGGCTACAGTTAAACATCCTCATTGATAAAACTGAGTGCATAGGGAAAGACGGCACAAGCACACACGGACCCAACGCGGCAATGGCGACACAAAACAGGGGCGAATCTACGTGTGTTATACATGCTGATAAATGCCCAGGTATTGCCTGTTTTGATTTTAGTGTACACTATTATTATACTTGCTACCTGCCTATTTTTCAACAACGCCGTGATTTTTTATAAATAATATATTATGTAGTTATTTGTGTATACAAGTTGAAAATCACAAATTTGTTCAAATAAATATTTCGATGTTAAATTATACAAATGTTTAATATTAATGTTTCAGGGCAGAACAAGAATCGCCACTGGCTATGTACCCATTACCGAAAAGGACCAATAAGCGAAAACTCTTATTTATTTCAACGTCGTGCATTTATATCATTATTTGTGTACATATTGCCAAAAATTCATGTAAATCCGATTAGAAATAGGCAATATATGGACCATTGAAATATGTAAATACATTTTTGAGGTCACGTGCGTCTGGTGTATTCCGCTAACAAGTGCACATGCGCAAAAGATAAAAATAGAATTATACGAACAGTTGGCTTTGACATTGAACTTTTCCATTCACCAAAGCATTTCAACATATCTTCTTTTATTTTTTCTTAAATCCTTCAATAATATTACGGGAAAATAACGGCAATGATAGAATCTATTGAATGATGTTATCAAAAAGACACCTGTAGCGTATCACATGGCATGTCACATAGATCTTGAAATGTCTAGAATAACTTCCGGTGCATGTGCCCCGTGTGCGTAATGTAAACCAAATTTTACACAAGAGATGATTAGTTGCTTAATTTGATGAAAACAATGCACAATTGAAATAATAGAAACACATAAATTACTTGCAAATACTTTTTCGGCGATTGGTCTCGATTTTGACAAAAACTTCGGAAAATGGTCGTCATGTTTGTGGCAGTGATATTTACCACGAATTCAATACAAACATGAACTTTTTGTTGAAATCGAAAGTTGAAGAACTGACCTTGATTTTGTTATTTTTTATTGCACAGTAAGGCCATTTATTTTTAATCTTCTGGTTTACGAGACCGGCGACCGTATTTTTTCCAAAAGTGGAAAAAAAATAAAAATCCAAATTGCCGGTTTTTATTTTTGCCGATGG